>Ga0114969_10001883_pt1 | contig 17516 bp, 15 predicted proteins | sample M_130807_MF_Meta_FD_87316 | JGI IMG/M metagenome (GOLD analysis project Ga0114969, IMG submission 87316) | Freshwater microbial communities from Lake Montjoie, Canada to study carbon cycling - M_130807_MF_MetaG | ecosystem: Environmental > Aquatic > Freshwater > Lake | place: Lake Montjoie...
ACATCGATGCGCTCTGCCAGTCGTTGATCTTGACTCGTAACACCGACAGTTGCATCAATAATAAGGATTGCAATATCAGCCTCATCAATAGCCTTCAGCGCTCGCACAAGCGAGTAAAACTCTGTTGATTCATCAATCTTGCTTCGCTTACGCATTCCTGCGGTATCTATAAATACCAAAGGACCATCAGGAGTCTCAACAAGGGTGTCCACGGCATCGCGGGTTGTGCCTGGCATGTCGTGGACTACAGAACGTTCTTCTCCGACTAAACGGTTAAACAAGGTGCTCTTGCCTACATTTGGACGACCAACAAGTGCTACGCGAGGAACGCCGTCGGGTTTAATCGCATCTAGTTCTCGAACCGGAATCTGCACATGAGGAATTCGTGCCACTACTTCGTCGAGGAAATCGCCTGATCGTCGGCCATGAAGCGCGGACACCGCCATTGGCTCGCCAAAACCAAGAGACATGAAGATCCACTTTTCTTGTTCACGACGATCATTGTCTGATTTATTAGCAGCCAGTAGCACGGGAACGCCGGTCTTTCGCAGCCATTGAGAAATGTGTTCGTCATCGTCCGTTACCCCTACGGATGCGTCAACCATGAAAATCACAAGGTCAGCTTCGCGGACGGCTTCTTCCACTTGCCGACTTACTTTGTCGTCAAGTTCGCTTCCACTTGGCATCCAACCACCAGTGTCCACAATCCAGAATTCAATACCAAGCCAGGAGGCCATATGCGGGTGTCTATCTCGCGTGATTCCAGGTCGGTCTTCAACTATTGCAGCTTGCTCTCCGATGACGCGGTTAAACCATGTGCTTTTGCCAACATTGGGACGACCAACAATTACAACACTGGGAAATATGACTTTCTCTTCGTCAGACATGAGAAACCTCTCTTTTGGCTGATTCAAGCCGATCTCGTAGTGAACTTCCACTAGTCGGTAAAACTTCAACATCGAATTCACGGTACAGGTCTTCGATAGACCCGCCATCGAGGAAAACCCCGTCATTCAGACAAACATCGGGAAGCAAATAAACATGGGCGCCCTTGTCTTCAGACAAGACCCGATGAATATCTTCAAAAGTCATCAGTCCGGCTACTGCGGTGTTGCCACCAAAGTAGAGATTCTTCACTTCAAGAACGGAGACATCGTCAAAACTTTGTTTGCGCAACGCATTACGCATAACTGTTGCTCCATACGAACCGGTGACAATCGCTACGGGTTTATCAACTACCTGCTTACGTACGCGCAGAGACACGGGAACAGAAACCGATGACCGCAAGCCAGTATCAGCTGCAGGATTTACCACGCGAACATAATCAGTTGGAGAAGCAACATCTACAGATGCAAAGAAACCAGCTTGCTTGCCCATCAAATCAGGGCCAAAACCGTCGAAAGAATCAAGGAATGAACGAACAAGACCGACTCCGTCTTCCAACATTGGGAATTCGCCGTAGTGAGAAGCTTCGGGTACAGGCTTTTGCGCTACCAAATAAAATTCGTCAGCCAAATGAATTGGTTGACACCCAATGGCGCGAACATAACGAGCTTGCCACGTAGATACCGTCTCTATGACCTGTTCGGCTTCTCTTTGAGTATGAACACGCATGCGATCTTCGGAATTGAATCGAGACAACCCAAGTGGAACAATGGCGATTGACTCAAGTGTCGGGTACTGCTCTAAAAGCCCAGCAAGGGTCGACTCAAGCACTTCTGCATCATTAACTCCGGGACACAAAACAATCTGAGCACGAATCTGAATGTCATTGTCAAGTAGCACTTTCATCCAACGCAGACTGAACCCACCACGAACATTTCGCAACATGTCAGACCTAACATGTGGGTCCGGCGAATGAATGCTCACATATAAAGGAGAAAGGCGTTCGTCAATGACACGCTCAAGGTCAGCTTCCGTAAAACGAGTCATGGTGGTGAAATTCCCAAAGAGGAAACTCAAACGATAATCGTCGTCCTTCATATATAAACTGCGGCGCATACCTTTGGGCAGTTGGTAGATGAAACAGAACTCACAATGATTGTCGCATGTGTGAATTCGATCAAAGACAGCACTTGATATTGACACTCCCAGTGGTTCGCCCGGCTGTCGAGCCAAGTCAAACTCAAGGGTTTCGCGACCTCGAAGAACACTGATATCAACTTCGTCAGATTCGACCAACCGTTGCCATTCCAAGATGTCGCGCGGAACCACCCCATTGACAGACATCACTCGGTCACCGACCATCAGGCCGACCCGAAATGCCGCCGAAGAGCGGTCAATTGCCGCAATCTGCGGGAGGGTATCGGCGGACGAATTCACCCCTGCAGGCTACCGCTGAGCACTCTCGGTAGTCTGTGGAGGGTATATGACCGTCGACAAGGTACTTCTTGCCTCTCCCAGAGGCTTCTGCGCTGGTGTCGAAATGGCCATCAAAGCGCTGGCGTGGATGGTCCGTTCATTCGATGAACCCGTGTATTGCTACCACGAAATCGTGCACAACAAGATTGTGGTCGACCGTTTTACAGCACAAGGCGTGGTGTTTGTCGACTCAATTGAGGACGTTCCCATCGGATCGCCAATCATGTTGTCAGCCCATGGTTCAGCCCCAGAGATTGTTGCAGCAGCTCGATCACGCGGCAGTTATGTAGTCGATGCAGTATGTCCCCTAGTAACAAAAGTGCATCATGAAGTAAAGACTCGCGCGGCAAAGGGTTATCACATCGTCTACATCGGTCATGAAGGTCACGAAGAAGCTGTGGGCACGATGGCGGTTGCCCCTGCCTCTATCTCGCGAGTCCAATCGTTAGAAGAAGTAGAAGCGCTACCCCAATTTGATACCAATGTTGCAATGCTTGCGCAAACAACCTTGTCGCACAGAGAATGGAATGAAATTGCTGTTCATGTGCGCAACAGATTTCCAGATGTTTGGACTCCAGGGAAAAGTGATTTATGTTTCGCAACAACCAACAGACAAACAGCACTCATTTCGATAGCGAGCACTGTCGACGCGTTTGTCATTATCGGTTCTTCTAATAGTTCGAACACACGCGCTCTCGAACGGCTAGCGATAGAAGCCGGATGCAAGCAGGTCTTTCGCATTAACTCGTATGACGAACTACCTCATGATCTGTACGGAACTGTCGGAGTAACGGCTGGCGCATCTGCTCCCGAAGAACTAGTGCAAGGAGTTCTTGAATTTCTTGCACCTTCAGAAGGGGTTGAAGAAATATTCGTCACTGAGGAAGACGAATACTTTCCTCCCCCACGCAATATTCGCGATTTACAAATGGCTATCGATACTGCCATTACAGCCATGATGGGCGCACCGTTGTTAACCACAGCAAGCATGGATGACCGCGCACTTGCAGCAAGTGCTGTTCTTGAGACACTCTTACTGCCGTGATTCAACCCACCTTGGACTCACTTCGCACTTTTCTTCACATTCTCGCCGTTTGTGTGTGGCTCGGCGGACAAATTGTGCTGGCCGGTGTTGTGCCAAAATTGCGAAAGACAAACCCAGATGCACTGTCCGATATCGCTAAGGGTTATGCGGCCATTGCCTGGCCAGCAATGATTCTGATTGTATTTACTGGCGCGTGGGGTCTTGCCGAAATAAATACGGCCGACCAATCAAGCGCGTACATGGTGACATTCGGTGTCAAAATGTTGCTGGTGGCGACTGCAATTATCGCAACTGTGATTCACTCAAATGGAACGTCGAAGATCGCCAAGGGACTTGGCGGAGCAATTGGTCTACTGGCCACTCTCTTTGCTGCCTACTGCGGAGTTCTTCTTGCCCACGTGGGCTAATGACTAGAGACTAGTTACGTGCGACTTTGTTCCAAGCGATTTCGCGATCAACGCGCACGTCTCCTGGCAGTCCCAACACACGCTCTCCGAGAATGTTCTTCATCACTTCAGTGGTTCCACCTTCAATGGTGTTAGCACGCGAACGCAAGAAGGCTTTTTGAATCCCATCAAAAGCCATTGCCGTTTCTGGACGAGTCATCGCATATGAGCCATACAACATCCCATTTGCACCTTGCAGATTGACGGCGAACGCATATGTTTCTTTGTTCAAATCTGCACCCGCCATTTTGCCGATGGACCCCTCAGGTCCAGGGGTACCCAATTTTCTGGTGGCGTTAGCTCGGATATTGGTCAGTCGAAGTACTTCTGCACGAATCCACAGCTTCATTAATTCATCGCGAGTTGCACTATCGCGCTGATCCGCAGGTAATGCCTCCCACGCATGAACCGCTGATGCGATGGAACCTGAACCACGCTGAGGCATTGAGCCACCGATAGAAACGCGTTCATTCATCAGCGTTGTGAGGCTGACCCGCCATCCATCACCAGGTGACCCCAGCATCTCAGCCGCAGAGATGCGAACATCAGTGAAGTACACCTCGTTGAATTCGGCTTCACCAGTCATTTGGCGAAGGGGGCGAACTTCTACGCCTGGTGCCTTCATATCAACGACAAAGGCCGTTAGTCCAGCATGCTTTACAGCCTCAGGATCAGTACGCACTACAAGAAGTCCGAAGCGAGAAAGATGAGCAAGCGTGGTCCATACTTTCTGACCATTTGCAATCCACTCTTCTCCGTCCTTTACGCCCTTAGAGGAAAGACCAGCAAAATCCGATCCTGACCCTGGCTCTGAAAACAATTGACACCAAATCTCTTCGCCGGTGAAAAGAGGACGTAAGTAGCGATTCTTTTGTTCTTCGCTACCCCACTCGACGACTGTTGGGCCGCACATTCCGTGACCAATCGGGTTGCGGTACATCGGGTTTGGTGCACCAGCCGGATACAAGATTTCATTAACAGCTTTTTGGAATTTTGGAGAAATTCCAAGTCCACCGTGTCCAACTGGAAAATTAACCCATGCAAGCCCCATATCGAACTGGGCCCCAAGGAATTCAACAACTGGTGTCTTTGCAGGTGGGAATTTCTTAAGGAGTTCTTCCGCGAGTTGAACAACTGTGGTTTCTTCTTTGCTGATGACTTCGGTAGCGCTCATTGGGGCCCTTTCCTATGGCTTGACACAATTGTAATAGTAGTGGAAAAGCGCCTGCGAGCCAGAGGTACATCGGACTGCGATGTGACAGCGGTCATTGAATTAGTTTGGAGGCATGTATCCAGGAATCACAGCTGCCACCAATCCTCAACGACCAGCGGTCATTCAAGCCGAGACGGGGAAAATAACGACATTCCTTGAACTCCACGAGGCTGCAATTCGACTCAGCAATGTTCTTCGTGCAGCAGGACTACAAGCCGGAGATCACGTTGCTGTTTGCCTAGAAAACCACAGCAAGTATTTTGAAGTGATTTGGGGATGTCATTACGCCGGAGTTGTTTATACAGCCTGCTCAAGCCGCCTCACCAAGGCCGAACTGACATACATCTTGAATGACTGCCAGGCAAAAGCTTTCATTACCTCTAAATACAAAGCAGACCAAGCTCTTGAGATCTCAAACGACATCTCCAATGTTCATCTTCGACTCATGCTCGATGGGACTGTTGACGGCTATGACTCATTCGAGTCAACTGTTGATTCTGCATCAACTCTCCCTCTTCCAGACATGGTCGACGGAACAGACATGTTGTATTCGAGCGGAACAACTGGAATGCCCAAAGGCATTTCGCGTGCGTTCCCAGGCACACCGCTGGGAACATCTGCAGGACTTGCTGCCGCACTCACAGTCGGTCTTTATCAATTTCACGAAGGCATGATTTATTTGTCACCTGCGCCGCTATATCACGCAGCACCATTGCGTTTCAATATGTCGGTTCATGCTTCAGGCGGAACCACAGTGGTCATGGAGCACTTCGACGCAGAGATGTATTTGAAGTACGCAGAGCAGTACAAAGCGACACACACGCAACTAGTGCCAACAATGTTTATACGTATGTTGAAACTAGACCCAGCCGTACGAACCAAATATGACGTATCAAATTTCGAAGTTGCAATCCACGCAGCAGCTCCGTGTCCAATCGAAACCAAGAAGGCAATGATTTCGTGGTGGGGGCCAATCATTCATGAGTATTACGCAGGCACCGAGGGTAATGGCTTTGTTTACTGCAACAGCGACATGTGGCTCGCTCATCCGGGAACTGTGGGAACAGCGATTCAAGGAATCGTCCATATTTGTGATGAAAATGGAGACGACGTTCCCCGGGGAGAATCAGGAACAATCTTCTTCGAAGGTAGTGCCGTCTTTGAATATCACAACGACCCTGAAAAGACGAAAGCGTCACGTGACCCCAAGGGACGCGGTTGGTCAACACTTGGTGACGTCGGATACCTTGACCCAGATAATTTCTTGTATCTCACGGACAGAAAAGCATTCATGATCATTTCAGGCGGAGTAAATATTTATCCTCAAGAATCGGAAAACATTCTGGTCAACCATCCGAAAGTTATGGACATTGCAGTCTTCGGAGTACCAAATGACGACTTTGGCGAAGAAGTGAAAGCAGTCGTTCAGCCAGTCACCATGCCAGCAACCCCCGAAGAGGCAGATGCATTATCGAAAGAACTAATTGCGTTCTGCAAGACACATCTTGCGGACATCAAGTGCCCTCGCTCTATTGACTTCATGTCAGACTTACCACGACACCCGACCGGCAAGTTGTACAAACGCCTGTTGAAAGATGAATACTGGAAGGCAGCCGGTCGATCCATCTAATGGTCGTTCGACATTCCTATCTCGACAACACCTCACCCATAGCCTTTGCTCACCGCGGCGGAACCTCTGCTGCACCAGAGAACACACTGCGAGCTTTTGACGACGCAGTCACTCTTGGCTATCGCTATGTGGAGACTGATGTTCATTCAACACGCGATGGCAAATTGGTTGCGTTTCATGACAATGATTTGCAGCGCACCTGTGGCAAATCATGGCAAATTGAAGAAACCGACTGGTCCACCCTTTCAACTGCGCGTATTGACGGAACTGACCCAATACCTTTGCTGGAAGATCTATTAACTTCGTGGCCGGACCTTCGTATCAATATTGATTGCAAATCAGATGCGGCGATGCAACCACTCATAGACACAATTCGACGCTCGAACTGCATTGACCGTATTTGTGTCGGAAGTTTCAGCGATAAACGGCTTCAACATCTTCGATCAGAACTGGGTGCAGGATTGTGTACATCGATGGGCCCGCAAGAGGTAGTTCGGCTCGTGTTGGGAAGCAGCACGGGAATTCCAATCAGCCCCTCCCGTCATGCGCTTATTGCCCAGGTGCCTGTGCGGCAGGGCCTAATCCCCGTTGTTACACATCGAAGTATCGCGCGCGCGCATCGACTCGGGCTGCAGATTCATGTGTGGACAATTGATGACCCACTTCAGATTGGTCAACTGCTGGATATGGGTGTTGACGGAGTTATGAGTGACGACACTCGAGCCCTAAAGGATGTTTTTGTGGCCCGACATTTGTGGTGAGCAATTAACAACTAGTTAATGGGTCAGGTACCAAGTCTCACGTTCTGTCGGCTAATTTAGTCCCATGAGAGTTGACACAAATTTTTTCTGCACAGTTCCAATGCCCGATGCCGGGGACGACTCTATTACCCCGACTTCTCGTCGCTACGACAATGACGCAGTCATCGAGTGCTACAGAAACCTTGTCGAATGGGCTCGTACCGCAGACTCACTTGGATTCGACACGATGTGGCTGACGGAACACCACTTTCAGTATGAGGGCTACGAAGTTCTTCCCAACTTGATTCTTTTTGGCCAGCATCTCGCGAGCCAAACTAAGAACTTGAGACTGGGACAGATGTTCAATGTGGTTCCTCAATGGAATCCGTTACGTCTCGCAGAAGATTTCGCCATCGCCGACATCATCACCGGTGGACGAATGGAGTTCGGCGTTGGTCGAGGCACGGTGCCGCGTGAAGCATGGCCACTTGGAACCGTTGTTGCATCTGGCGATAACGACATGTCAGCCGAACACGACAAAATCAACCGACAAATATTTGAAGAGTCACTGGAAATCATAAAGCGGGCATGGACCAACGAACGCTTCTCCTTCAAAGGCGAACACTTCACGTTGCCAGCCGACGACATTCCAGATCGTGGCTCGAATGTTGATGACCTAACGCTCATTCCTCGCCCACAGAGAAGTATCGACATTTTTCAGCCAGTTACTTCACCTGAAACAATTGAGTACGTTCCGCGCGCTGGACACAAGGCCGTCTACTGGCTTCAAAATGCGGAGAGTCAGCTGGATAAGTGGAATAAATTCGCCCAAATCCGTGACGACATGGGTAAACCAGTAGCGCCAGGAGACGACCGTTGTCTCGTTCTTAATGTTCATGTCGGCAAAACTCGCGAAGCAGCCATGAAGAAAGGCAAGCCCGGTCATGACGAGTTCTGCCGATTCCTTGCTCCGTATGGCAGATTCGCCAGCTACAGAAACCCTGATGGTTCAAAAGTTGCATTCGACCATTGTCCAACTGTTCAAGAATCAATAGACCAGAAAATTCAGGCCATTGGCTCCGTCGACGACGTTGTCGACACCATCGGTTTCTGGCGCGACCTTCTTGATCTCAAGCATCTCATCATCTTTTTTGACCTACCAGGGCTCACTCGTCAAGAGATGAAGGACCAATTGCACATGGTCGCCGAAGAAGTGATGCCAAAATTAGGCGAAACCATGGACCGTCGACCACTACCTTCCCTGTCGCCATTGGTCTAAGTCCGTCGTGACGTCATCAATCCTATTTACAAATGCTCAACTGAATGATGGCTCAAGTGTCGATGTAGCGACAGATAACGGTCTCATCGCGTGGATAGGACCTACCGGGCAATGCCCCCTCACGACTTCGAAAAACATCTCTCTTTCAGGTCATGTCGTTACAAATTCATTTGTCGAGCCACATGCACACCTAGACAAAGCATTTCTGGCAGATCGCATCTCGAATCCTTCAGGTGATCTCATGGGGGCCATTCGCGGTCTTGAAGCAGTTCGCACAAGCATCACTCACGAAGACATAGTGGAACGCGCAACGCGAGCAGTGCATCTGATGTCTCAGAATGGCGTGACATCAATAAGGACACATGCAGACACGACCATTTCAGGTGGCCTGTCTTCTGTACGCGCATTGCTGGAAGTAAAAAAGAATTGCGCTCATTTCATGGATGTCCAAGTCGCAATGCTTCTTGAGTGGCCCGTCACCGGAGTCACCGGCAAAGAACACCAGGCGCTCGCTCGCGATGCGATCTCTGCCGGGATTGACGTTGTCGGCGGATGTCCTCACTTAGATCCAAATCCGCAGGGTGCAGTCGAATTCTTGTTGAGTCTTGCAGTCGAAGCAGGGCTGCCTCTTGACCTCCATGCCGATGAAAACATGCGATCTGATTCAAGTGACCTAGAGCACCTCGCAGACATTACGATTCGAGACAACCTGTCTCACCAAATGAATGCCAGTCATTGCGTTGCGTTGTCGACCAAGTCGGAAGCGGACATTGATCGCATCGCAGCAAAAGTAAGTGCCGCCGGAATCACAGTCACAGCTTTGCCACAGACCAATTTATTTCTTCAGGAACGTGGCATATCAACCAACCCGGCCCGCGCCATCACACCTATCCACAGGCTGCAACAAGCTGGGGTCATCGTTGCGGCAGGAGCAGACAACTTGCAGGACCCTTTCAACCTGGTCGGTCGCGGAGACCCTCTGGAAATTGGGTCTTTACTTATGGTCTCAGCGCACGTCACAGCCGCAACGGCGATTCAGATGGTCTCTTCACATGCTCATCATGTTGTTCATGGGGTCGCTAGCTGTCTTTCCGTTGGCGAGCCCGCAACGTTCGTAGCCACACTTGCGGCTAATCTTCGTGAGTCGATTGCGATGGGGCCCCCCGACAGAATTGTTGTACATGGCGGCGTCGTACTCGATAATCAAATTCGTAACAGAAAGTAAACCTTTTCGTGACACAGGTGACCCTCACAATGCCCTATCTTGTCTTAAGTGAGTTTGGCGGAGACAGTAATCATGAATGACGCTCCGGCTTCATCCTCTGCACTTCTGTCTTTCAACAACGTTTCGATGACGTTTGACGAAGGAACAAAAGCTCTCGACAAGGTCTCCTTCTCTATCAACGCTGGTGAATTCGTCACCGTAGTGGGGCCATCGGGATGCGGCAAATCAACTCTTCTTCGAATTGCTTCAAATCTTGAAGCAAACACCGGAGGCACTTGTGCTATCGACCGCAACAGCATCGGATATGTCTTCCAAGATGCGACACTCATGCCATGGCGAACCGTTGCGCGCAACGTGGAACTCATTGCTGAACTTCATAAACTTCCCAAATCAGAACGCCAGCGACTGGCTGCTGAAGCAATCGAACTTGTAGGCCTGAATGGTTTTGAAGAAAAGTATCCACGTCAACTCTCCGGTGGTATGCGGATGCGTGCATCACTTGCTCGGTCTTTAGTTATGAAGCCGAAAGTCTTCTTGTTTGATGAACCCTTCGGTGCACTTGATGAAATCACTCGTGAGCGTTTGAACGATGAACTTCTTCGACTGTTCCAGCATGAGGGATTTGCGGGTCTTTTTATAACCCACTCAATAACTGAAGCCGTGTACATGTCAACCAAAGTTCTCGTGATGTCAGTTCGTCCTGGCAAGATCATTGCCTCATTTGATGTTCCATTTGCATATCCACGCAATCATGATCTTCGATACGAACCAGAATTTGGCGAACTGTGCGGAAAAATTTCGCACGCTCTGCGCGGAGCACATGAATGAGTACTGCAAACATAATTACCAATCCAGTTGAGGAAGTAATTCCAGATAAAACAGACAGGTTTTCGTTCGTTGACTACATCGGCCCCATCATTGTGTTTCTAGCATTTATTGCGGTCTGGTATCTCTTGTCTTCAGCTGTGCTACCCGAACAGAAACGCTTCTTGCTACCAACACCTCACAGAGTCCTTACAGACGGATTCTTTGTGTGGCATTCGGGCGAACGTCGCGGACTACAACCGATACTTCTGTCGTTGTGGGACTCTGCAAAAATTGCCCTTATTGGCTTGTCGATCACCATCGTTGTTGGGATGAGTTTGGCTGTTCTCATGAGTTCAAGTCGATGGCTAGAGCGTGCGACGTGGCCATACCTAGTGGCCGTCCAAAGCGCGCCTGTTCTTGCGCTGACCCCGCTCATTCGCGCACTGATAGACGGCACACGAACACAGCGCCTTCTCGTAGTTGTTCTTATTGCCATGTTCCCCATCGTCAGTAACACCCTGTTCGGACTCCTGTCAGCCGACAAGAGTCAACATGAGTTATTCACGTTGCAAGGTGCATCGAAATGGACCCGCTTGGTCAAATTGCAGTTTCCGGCAGCGCTTCCAAATATCTTCGTAGGGCTCCGTATTTCAGCAGGTCTCGCTGTTATTGGTGCAGTCGTTGGTGACTTCTATTTCCGTCAGGGAGGCGTCGTAGGTATTGGCGCACAGATAGACGTGTACCGAAATCGCCTGTGGGGCGCAGAGCTCATCACTGCAATCATTCTTGCCAGCACACTCGGTCTGGTGGTGTTCCTCTTTTTCGGATGGGTCTCTCGTAGAGCCATCGGAAAATGGCACATCACCAATAGGGGTCATTGACCCGCACATCACCAACTACCAGGAGAACATAAACCCATGAAAAAAAGACCACTATTAGCAACTGCAGTCATCGCTGTCCTCACGCTTGCTGCGTGTGGCGGCAGTGATTCAGCTGCTCCAGATACAACAGCTGCTGCAGCTACCGGCGTCGACCTTGTCGCTGCTGGTTGCCCCGCAACAGTGTCACTTCAGACTGACTGGAACCCAGAAGCAGAACACGGCAACTTGTACCAACTTGTTGGTCCTGGTTACACAGTTGACAAAGCCAAACTCCGCGTCACGGGAGACCTCATGGCCGGTGGGAAAACCACAGGTGTAAAGGTTGAAATCCGTGCAGGTGGACCAGCAATCGGATATAGCCAAGTAACTGCAGAACTGTACAAAGACCCAAGCATCCTTCTTGGTTTCACCAGCACAGACGAAGCGGTTGCACACTCGACCGACTTCCCAACACAGGCTGTTGTTGCACCGTTCAATATCAACCCACAAATCATCATGTGGGATCCAGCTACCTATCCAGACGTGAAGACCATTGCGGACTTGAAGGCAACAGGCGCAAAGGTTCGCTATTTCGATGGCGCCGCGTACATGGACTACTTCACAGCCACGGGCATTCTTGATAAGAAGCAAGTTGATGCAACATATGACGGCGCTCCTGCATCGTTCATAGCTGCTGGCGGAAAAGACACCCAACAGGGTTTCGGCACTGCTGAGCCGTACTTCTACAAGAACGTCCTTAAGGACTGGATGAAGGATGTTGCCTACCAGTACATTCACGATGCAGGTTGGACCGCATATGCGCAGTCATTGGGTGGCACGCCAGAGAACATCGCAAAGTACGACACATGCCTCACGGCACTCGTACCTGTGATCCAGCAGGCCGCACTTGATTATGTTGGAGCTCCAGATACAGCTAACGCAATCATCCTTGATGCAGTAACGCAGTACAACAACGGTTGGGTCTATGACGCAGGTCAGGCAAAAGCCGCAGTTGCAAAGATGCAAGAGGACAAGCTCATTGCTAACAGCCCAGACGGAACACTCGGATCTTTCGACACAGAGCGTGTAACAGCATTCATCGCGACAGCAACTCCAGTGTTCACCTCAACCGGTGCAAAAGTTAAAGATGGCCTTGTGGCTGATGACATCGTCACCAACAAGTACATCAACCCAGCAATCAAACTCGGTTAATCAACTACAACCTTTTGGGGAGGGGCAGCAATGCTCCTCCCCTTTTGTATTTACCGACCAAAGTCAAATCGACTTATTTCCCTCATCGCAGTACCTAACGACTCAATCGCGCTAGCAAACATTCGGGCACCAAGTTCGGCACTCGCTCCAGTTGGGTCACCGATATGCCCGTCTGGAAAGAAATCATTCGACAACCAACCAAAAGCCACACGGCCACCGAACTTCACTTGTTCGTTCTTGACAAGACCTTCAGGTATACGACGTACTGCAAGCGACATGTCAACAAGGTCAGGACGCAAGTGCAACATCACAGAAGTTTCATCAACTCCACCATGAACCCCCATACCAAGTTCAGACTCGGCGGAAGAACCGCCCTGGTCTGCAGGCATATGAGGATGAGCGAGGAAGGTCTGAAGACCGTATTTCAACCGCAACTCCCTATTCATCATCGCCATCAGAGCACTGTTACCACCATGACCGTTAATAAACATGATCTTCTTTGCAGGAGTCGAGGCAACACATCGACCAATGTCGTCGATAACAGCCATCATGGTTGTTGCTGACAACCACATAGTCCCTGCTGCCCATGCATGCTCGTTTGATTTTGTAAAAGGAAGAGTCGGCAACAACCACGCATTGGTCTCTGCGCCAAACTTGTCCACTGCAGCCCGTGACACGGCATCGGCCACTACGAAATCCGTGTTCAACGGCAAATGTGGTCCGTGTTGCTCAATTGCGCCCAACGGCAAAACAATTATCGATTCTTTAGTTAGTTCTGCAGATAACTGCAATGCGGAAAGGTCACCTAGTAATCGTGAAGAAGCCATGCATCAAACCTATCTGAGTGCTTGAATAGAGACCGTGACTAAGCGTGCAGAGACTGATTTTGACGCCATCGTTATTGGAGCAGGCCATAATGGCCTCATAACCGCGGCATATCTTGCGAGACACGGACTATCCACATTGCTTATTGAAGCTCGAGCAGATGTCGGTGGCACCGCTGCCAGCGAGCAATATGGCGGGGCAACTGTCAATATTTGCAATTGCGACCACCTAACGTTTCGCACCACCCCTGTATCTGAAGAACTCAATTTGTCAGCCCACGGGCTTCAATACATCGATGTCGAGCCACCGCAAATAAATGGCGACTGGACTACTGAGAGGTTTTGGCCGCTATGGCACGACGTTGACAAGACTCTTGATGAACTCGCCATCGCGCACCCTGGTTCTGTTGACGGGTACAGACAGTACGCACAAACAGCCATTCCTGTCGCTCGCCTAATCCTCGAGGCTGCCGCAAACCCTCCGACCCGAGGTTCTCTTCTTTCCACTGTTATCCGCAGAGGCGGTCGCGGCGTTGCATCAATGCTTCGTATGAGCCGCATGTCCGCAGCAGACGTCATGCGACAATTCTTCGACGACGAAGCGGTCATCGGCCCCGCAATGGTGGAAGGTCCTGTTGTGTGGGGACTGTCTCCCGAGACCCCTGGTACGGGACTTGGTGCGATCTCGTATGCACTTCGTCATGTCGGAACTCTCGGCCGTCCTGTTGGCGGAAGTGGCATGTTGCCAGAAGCTCTGAAACAATCTTTTCTCGCTGCCGGTGGATTCTTACGGACCAGTACTCGTGTGGTCGGAATCATCTGTGAAGGATCTCGTGTCAGTGCAGTGCAAACCGGAGACGGCGCAACAGTCACAGCCCGAATTGTTGTATCGGCATGCGATCCACAACGGACTTTTATCCAATGGCTAAAGAATCCTCCTGCCAAAGCAAATTCTCTTATCAATCGCTGGAAGAGCCACACTCCTGGCGAAGGGTACGAATCAAAGATTGATGCAATTACTAATACACCACCGTTGTTTAACGTCTTTGCAGATTCACTCACCGATCTTCAATCCACTGGCTCTACAGTCATCGTTAGTCCATCGTTAGCGGAACTTCATCGTGGTTCGCAATTGATGCGTGAAGGAAAGACGATGCCGCGGATGGCATTGCTTGCGAACACGCCTTCCAACATTGATGACACCATTGCCCCTAATGGGAAAAACGTATTCAGTCTTGAAGCTCTCTATACGCCGTACTCATTTGTTGATGGTTGGGAATCTCGTGACGAACCAGAGCGTTGGTTACGTCAATTCGGGTCCTTGGTTCAGCCTGGGTTTATGGACTCAATAGAGCAATGGCGAGTTTTGACTCCGTCACATTACGAAACTCAATTTTATTTACCAAAGGGCCATGCACTCAGTTTTGGAGGCGGACCACTAGCAGCATTTATGGGTTCCACGCCTGAACTCACCAGGTATCACACACCAATAAAGGGTCTCTACCTCACAGGTGCAGCCACATTCCCTGGTGCTGGAGTGTGGGGGTCTAGTGGCCGCAACGCAGCACTGACCATCATTAAAGAAATGGGTTGACGCTTACGCGTCTTTCACGATCCCAGAACGTTTGACAACTGGGTCCTTGTCGCTCCATGGGAAGTTGATCCACAAGTCGGTGTGCTTCCAGACATATTCACACTGAACGACCGAGTGCGACTTTTCATACAACACTGCAGAGCGAACTTCTTTCACACGTCCCTTAAAAAAGTCTTGAACGATTTTAAGTGTGTGTCCGGTATCTGCAACGTCGTCAACAATAAGTACGCGAGCAAAACGTAATTCCACTAGGTCTGGGACCGGGGGAAGAATCATCGGGACAGGAAGACGTTCGTCAACACCCGTGTAGAACTCGACATTCATCGTGTAGAGATTCTTTACAGCCAATGCATAGCCAAGTGCACCAGCTGCAAGTAATCCACCACGTGCGATTGCCAAGATGATGTCTGGCTCGTATCCCCCCTCGGCGACACTGGTAGCTAGCTCTCGGCTCGCTTCACCAAATATTTCCCAGGACATGATTTCACGTTCGCTCACGACTCAAAACTAGTCGCAATGGTGGGACATCACCGATTCCGTGTAATAACCAAACAAAAAGTTAAGGGCCCTCACGCTTGATACTGAGGAGGTCTCCCCTCGCGCTTTGCTCGCTGTGTCTCTCGCGCATCATCTGAGAAACTAGCCATTATCTGTTGGCGGTTCTCCATGTCGATAGCTGCCTGCAATCCAGGGATTTCGAGAGATGCCCACATGCCCTCTTTTGTGAGAGCGACACCTATCGGACTGTTCAGCATGATTTCTTGAGCCTTTATATATGCCGCATCAAGCAGCACTTCAGATGGCAGAACCTCTGTCACCAGCCCGATCCGTAATGCCTCATCAGCGTCGAATAAACGACCTGTCAACATAATCTCGTGAGCACGAGCTGCGCCAATGAGACGAGGAAGCAACCAACTTGTTCCGATATCGCACGCCGACAACCCAATTCTTATAAACGCAGCGTTGAATCGGGCTGTCTCTGAACACAAGCGCAGATCGGAACCGAGAACAAGAGCGAAACCTCCTCCTGCAGCCGGGCCATTGACCGCCGCAATGATTGGTTGCGGAATTGATCTCATTTTGGGAATAAGGGACGCGATGTGCTTTTGAACTGCAAATCCTTTTTCAACACTGCCTGTCCACTCGAACCCAGGTGCGTGGCCGTAGCCCCCAAGATCAAGCCCTGCACAGAACCCACGACCACTACCAGTAAGAACAGCAACGCGGATATCGCGCGACCGACCAATGAGAGAGAACGTCTCGTGGAGTGCCTCAACCATCGTTGATGTCATTGCGTTTAACTTGTCGGGGCGGTTCATTGTGACAAGTGCAATGCCCTCGCGCGGATATGTCAGTTCAATTTCGGCCATGTGCAATCGTGCCAGTTTTACCGTCCAATCAACGACGTGGAGAACCTCAAAAAGCACTACAAACGAGTCCCAATAAGCAATAATGGAAGTATCTGTTTCTAGGACGTTATGACAATTATTTCTTCTCCCCGCCGTTTACACATTCCACCAGCCACAGACCCTTGGGGGAAAGCAATACGCAAAGCCTGCTTTGTCTATCTCTTGTCTCGTCTCTTCGTAATAATGGGCGCTGCAATAGCAGTCGCCGCACAAGCGGTAGTCGACCGATCAAACGACGTAGAGCCTGCTAACGGGCTCAGCGGCTTGGCTGCCATTCTCGACAGTTGGGACGGGCACTGGTACTTGGATGTTGTGCGCGAGGGATACCCACATCACATCATGCCGAATGTGACCTACTTCGTCTCTGATGCACGCGCAGCGTTCTTTCCTCTCTATCCACGCCTAGTGCACTATTTTGACGTGGTCATTCCTGGTGGACCTGTCAGCGTGGCACTAACAATCAACATCATCCTCGGTGCAATGTTCGTGTTCCTTGCCGGCTACTTGTGCCGCGGTCTCTTCGACATCAAGACAGCCGAAAAGGCAATGATTCTTCTTGCCCTCTTTCCCGGCAGTTTCGTTCTCAGCATGGCCTACTCAGAAGCCCTCATGCTCACAATCGTTGCACTGTGCTTCATTGCCATACGAGACAAGCATTGGATATGGGCCGGAGTACTGGCCGCAATGGCAACAGCAACTCGCCCGAATGGAGTTGCACTAGTAGCTGCGTGTGCAGTCGCATCACTCATCGCAATTCGCAACGACAGAGACTGGCGATCGCTCATTGCCCCCGCGCTCTCCCCGCTCGGATTTATAGGCTTTATGTGGTTCCTGCGAATGCACACCGGCGAAGACTGGGCATGGTTTCGTG
>Ga0114969_10001884_pt1 | contig 17511 bp, 17 predicted proteins | sample M_130807_MF_Meta_FD_87316 | JGI IMG/M metagenome (GOLD analysis project Ga0114969, IMG submission 87316) | Freshwater microbial communities from Lake Montjoie, Canada to study carbon cycling - M_130807_MF_MetaG | ecosystem: Environmental > Aquatic > Freshwater > Lake | place: Lake Montjoie...
CGAAACCCTTGCAGATCAGCAAGGTAAGGCCCTTTCTTCAGGGCCCGCCTCGCGCCATGTCCGGGCTGCTGCGACACGCAACAGTAGCAGCTTTCGGTCGGCGCCGTGGCAAGCACGACCGCAGACCGCTTGGACCTGCCCTGCTACCAGACACCAGAATTCGGCATCGACTGCCATGGCTCGGCTGGCGGCAGCGAGCCGTTCGCCTGCAGCAATTCAATGGAGATGTTGTCTGGCGAGCGCACGAACGCCATGCGCCCGTCGCGCGGCGGCCGATTGATTGTTACGCCGTGGTCCATCAACCGGCGGCAGGCGGCGTAGATGTCGTCCACTGCATACGCCAGATGACCGAAATTGCGGCCGCCGGCATAGACCTCCGGGTCCCAGTTCCAGGTGAGCTCGACCTGAGCTGATGAATCTCCGGGGGCTGCCAGAAAAACCAGCGTAAAGCGGCCCTGCGGGAACTCGCGGCGCGACAACACCTCCAGACCGAGCGCGTCCCTGTAGAACCGCAGAGAGGCGTCGATATCGGTGACACGCACCATGGTGTGCAGGTACTTCATGAACCCTCCAGCTCGACGAGTCTGTGAATGTCAGAGCGTAGCAGCTGGTGGATGTCAAGCCGAGGCGACCCTCCGGGAAAGGTCGCCCCAGTAACCGTAGCTAGGCTGCGGACTTGTGCAGCTCTGCAGCGACTTCACGGAGGCGACGGTGCAACTCCCCGTCTGGAAGCTTGGCCAGGCTGTGCGGCCACTCGCGCGATTCCCCATGACTCGCCGGCAGATGGCGACGCAGCACACCCAGCATCTCGGGCCCGGCAATGATGACAAGCCTTGCAGCAGGCTCAGCTGCCAACGCATGCGCAACGGCGGCGACAATATGCTGTGCAAAGACCTCAGTCGCGTGCTCGCGCAGCGAATGCGGAGCTTCATATGCAGTGTGCCGGCCAGCACCCCCACCTGTCCCACGGCCCGGCGCGGAGCTCCCCAGATCGCGCTCGTGACCGTGCCCCGCAGGATTGTCCACCCGCGTCACCTCATCACAATCGCCCTGCCGCCCTGGAACGCGAAACAACCTCGCAGAGGCATGATCGGCTACCAGCATCAAATGTGTACTCATCAGGCTCTCCAGTGACTCGGTAGCTCAATGCTAGGCCGAATGCCCCGGTCGGGGCATGGGTAGTTCCCGAAGAGAACCCGTCGCCATAGGGGATTGGATTTCGTGATTCACCTACGCGGCCGTACTCGGGCGGCGCTGGAACCCCAACCAGCAAATCTCAACGGGCTGGCGTAACGGCAGCAGGCGCCTGCGCAGCCATTTGACGCAGTTTTTCACCGTATCCGGCAGCCCTCAGGAACTGCTCGAGCGTCGTGATCTGCGGAAACTCTTTCTTCAGCTCAACGGTGTCATAGGCAAGGTTGTGCTCGGCAAAAAACCTTGCATTCACATTGGTAGGCCCTGTGGCCTGCTCGAAGGGCACAACGCTGTACTTGATATCCAGGCCGGAAAGCCTGGAAAGCAAGGTGGCCACATCGCGACCGGTGAGCGGATCAGCAGAAAGATTGACCTCTCGCCCCTTCCACTTCGCAGGGTCCGCATATGCAGCCGCGGTCACCAACCCCATGTCGTAGGTAGAGAAGAAATGATTCAATGTCGCGCCCGAACCCGGACTCGTCACGCCCTGCTCAAGCACGCGCTGCATGTCGGCGGGGCGGATGAAGTTCTCCATCATCTGCGGGATACGCAATGTGGTGTACGAGTAACCGCTCTTGCGCAGGTACACTTCCAGCACGCGTTTATGGCGATCCGCATTGACGTCAAACCCGGAGTCCGGATCGGCCAGGCGATTGGTGGTCAGCACGATGTGTTTCACCCCTGCCCTGTGCGCAGCATCAATGGTGAATTTCGCCGCTTCAAGATAGTCCGTCACGCGCTCAACGATGTTGATGAAAATGTAGTCCACACCCTTGAGCGCCGACTCCATGCTGGCGTGGTCGGTGAAATCACCCTTGACCATCTCGACGCCACGATCACTCCAGACCTTTGCCTTGGCCGCTTCCGGATCCCGGGTCAGCCCGCGCAACCGGTATCCCTTGTCCAGCAATGCACGCGCAACGCCACCGCCCTGAGTGCCGGTGATGCCGGTCACCAGCACCAGAGACTGGGAAGCACCGACCGCCGGCGAAGTGCCCGTATGCTTGGTCGCGTTGACGGAACTGCACGCGACGGCCAGAGCTGCTGCCACCAGTACAACGAGTCGCAGCGGAAAAACCATCCTTGGCAGCAACATTAGGCAGCGCCTCACTTGGCCGGGGAAGGTGCAGCTTCCGTTCTACTCTCAGGATCCTTGTAGCCCGTCTCTCCAGGCAAAACGTGATGCGAATTGCCCTTTTCGTCCTGAACGACGTTGTTGTTTTCGTTGCAGGAATACATACGGATTCTCAGGTCTGCCGGCTCCTTGACTCGCGTGAACTGGAAAGTCACATTCCAGGGCTTGGTCAGGGCCAGCTTGTCATAGACAGTCATCTGGTCTTCGATCACATCATTGCTGACCTTGCGGATTCGCTCAACGGTATTGACCTGATCGCTGTATGCCGCAGCTGAACGATCCCAAGTGCCTTCCTTGTTGTCGATCGTGTGCACCACCAGCGTGTCGCCGTCCCAGAAGCCGATCGAGTCACCCTCATAAAGCGGATAGGCCTCGTCGCGGGGCGTATGCCCCCGACCATCCGTGTACACCCGGCGCACCTCGCTCTGCTCCTCGTTAAGGAGCCAGACCATGCTTGGAGTGATCGCAAACTCTTTCAGGTAGTGAGACACGGTCCAACGCGGGAAACCAGCCGGAATGCAGTTGGACACGTAATCCCAGTCAATACCCTTGACGCGGTCCTGCAGCACCTTGATGGCCTTTGCCTCATATTCCGGACTCAGTGGTGCAGCCTGCTTGCTGCTGGCAAAGTTGTTTCTGGTGCTAATGCGGACCGTCAGCTTGCCGTCCGCGCCAAGCCGGTAATACGGCAGGTAATCCGGACTGCCGGTCCATACACCGGACCAGTCTGGCAGCTTGTTCGCTGGCAGCGGCTTGTTCTTTGGATGCGCCTTCATGTCCTGATAAGCGGCCAATGACTCACTGAAGTCCGCCGTCTGCGCAAAACTCGACAGTGGCAGGGCCATGGCGACAATGGCGGCGCCCGCCGTCAGTGCAACGCGCCCCCGCCAAGCCGTGCCGCTCATGGAGCCGCCCCTGGAGTGGCAGTCGGGTTGTAACCCTCTGGCTCGATGGAAACGACGCTTCCATCTGCGAGGGTAACATTGACAGCTTCGCCACCGGCGCGACCATCACGCAATGGAAATGCCCGGACAGTCACCTTCATGCCAGGCGGGAACGTGCTGAGTTTCACGCCCTTTCGCAACAACTGGGATGGAGCGCCGGTCTCGAAGGACCAGAGCTCTCCGTCCGCTTCGTTGACCACCTTGAGCCAGGAGTGGGGGTTGGTGAACTCGAACTTCATGACCGTGCCGGATATTGCAATCCGCTTGCTGGTGTCAAACATGGCGTGCGAATGATGCGCGCTGGCCGAGATGCTCAGAATGGGCGCTGCCAGCAGCGCAAGCCAAATCGATAGAGACTTCACGATAACCCCCTTATTGCATTTTCTGAATCAAAGACTGGAGCAGACCCTACTTGCCGACCGGGACGCCGCGCAACCATTCGAGCACCGGTTTGGACACCGACAGGTCACTGGTATTCACCGAGAAGATTTCCGAAAAATGATCATGCCCCTTGACCAGCAGTGTCGCCGGACAGCGGCTGGACTTGCAAAGCGCGTCGTGAATGAGCGTGACGTATTCGGGGCGATCCAGGGGATCGCCATCGGCAGCGGCGAGCAGCAGCGGCAATGGTGTCTTCTGCAGTCCAGACAGCGACGACTGAGCCAGGAGGATCGCCGGATCGGGTGCGGACTGGCCTGCACCGCCGCCGCGCCCAGGCTGGGTCGCCTTGATGGGCGCAATGTTGTAACTGCCCGAGAAGAGGATGGCGCCATTCAGGCCAATACCCTTTGCCGGATAGTATTCGGGATGGGATATGTAGGTCGCCAAGGCCGATGATCCCAGCGAATGGCCCCAGATGAATACACGCGAGGGGTCGCCGCCATACTGCTTGATGTTGTCCTGAACCCAGCTGATGACGGAGCCGATGTTTTTTGCACCTGTATCCCAGCTGACATCGGCTCCTGAGTCGCGGCCCATGTTGACGCCAACATATCCCTGATCGACAGCCCACAGCAGCACGTTGTCGTAGAAGAGATAGCCTTTGACTTCCGTGCGGTTGCCGGGACCGCCGGGCACAAAGATCAGGACTGGACGCAACGCCTTGCTGGCAGCATTGGGAACGGCGACGTCGAGCAGGTTGCGGGGTCGAGGTCCGTAGGACACATCACGCATGAAGTGAGCGCGTTTGTACGGCTCGGTTTCATGCTGGGACGCATAGCGCTGAGCAGTTCCGGGCGGGTCGAAAACGATGGTCGGCGCGCTGGCCGACTGCCCGGAGCTTCCCGCGGCCTCCTGCCCCTGTGCGAGGAGAGGCAGGCAAGCTGCGAGGGTCATGACCCAATACCTGGATGCAACGTGCACTGTTGAGCTCCCTGGTCAGTCCGGCGGGTAACAGAGGCTATCCCATTCCGGGCTATCGATAAAGCAGTCACCTGCCAGCAGAATCAACGCATAACCCATTGTTTCAAAATATTAATTACGATTTCGCCATCTTCCGCTCGCAGTGTCGCCCGGGAGTCGACCGCAAGACCAGGAAGCGAATGCGCGCGGGAACCTGGCTAGAATCACTGACTGCAGCGGAGCATCAGATGAACAAGACGCTGAAGCAACTCATCAGGGAATCGTGGCTGCCCGCGCTGGGCGGGCTCGGCTGGATGATCTCCAGCGCCACCTTCTCAAACAACCCTGCAGACCACACTCTGGCAAGGCATCTGGGCGCTCTCGCCAGCGGCTTTTTCTTCTTCGGTTATCTTGCCGCCCAGTACTTGCGTATTTCACGGGAACAGCGCTCGGACAGCGGAGGTGCCAGCGTCGTCACCCAGCTCAACAGCGTTGCCGGCCGGCTGGAGGATGGGGTTTCGTGGATGACCGGCGGCGACAGCTTCTGCTGGGTCGACTTCATCGACCTTAATTCAACGACGGCGGATGACCTGACGGCGGCCAACATCCGCGTTAACAATGGTGGCAGATACCCGATGTACGACGTTTCGGCCTCAGTCCGCCTTGGCGGCCACCCTTTGGCCAGAGAGACGCCGACCGAGAACACCGCCAGCGGTTCGCACCTGCCACAGTTCTTCGATTTCCAGAACGTACCCATCGGCAATTACCGCCAGATCTCCGGCCACCGGCTGCGACTGAATGGAACTCCGATCCTGCGTGCTTCAATAGCGATCTTTGCCCGGAACGGAGCTACCGAGCAGGCGATGACCCTCCGTAACGTCGGCAAGAGCTGGTATCGCGCCACACAGGTGGTTCGCGACGGAAAGCGCATTCATTCCTTTGTTGAGCGAGGCTTTCCGCGCCGACTGGATGGCAGCCCGGACTGGTAGGCCATGCCGATGCCGACCATGCACGCTGCGATAGCGTTGGCCATGCTGGTGGTTGCCAATGCCGCCCCGTGGTTCGCGGCCAGAGTGCTCAGGAACCGCGGCGATACCGCCATCGATTGCTCGCTCACCTGGCCCGATGGGATCCGATTGCTGGGTGATCACAAGACATGGCGCGGGCTGATGGCCGCAATGCTTGGCTGCAGCGTCGCCAGCCACCTACTGGGCCAGACGGCTGGTCTGGGCCTGCAGTTCGGCGCACTCGCCATGGCAGGCGATGCGCTATCCAGCATGGCAAAGCGACGCCTGCAGCTTGCGCCAGGCACCGAAGTGCCTGCCCTCGACTCGGTTCCAGAGGCCCTGCTCCCGCTGCTCTTTACAGCCGACGCCTTGCACCTCGGCGCCAGCGAAATCACAGCAGTCACCGTGATTTTCGCAACGCTGAACGCTGCGACGGCATTTCTGCGGCACACTACGCCCAAACGAGTCGGCAGGCGACGTACACCATGATCCAGTTCACTGACATCAACCTTGAGGACGATCCGCAGGCGGGGCGCTACGCGAAGCATGAGACCGTCACCGTGGACTTTGCGCAGGCGGAGGGCGCGCTGATGTCGCGCGTCGGACCCAATCATTACCGGCGTGGCGATGCACTGGTCACAGGCGCTGACGGCGACAACTGGTGCGTCGCACGGGATCGCTTCGACTCCCGCTATGAGCCGATTCCCCCACTTCAGCATGGACTGCCCGGGGCCTATCGCAACATCCCTCATGGGGTGCTGGCGCGCCAGATCGATCAGGCGTTTGCAGTGCGCCGAGGGGTCAGTGGTGACTGGCTGCAGGGGGCCGCCGGAGACTGGCTGCTGCAATATTCCCCTGGCGATCATGGCATCGCCTCAGCGGCTCGTTTTGCACAGGTGTATCGCGCGGTAAAGCAGCAGGATTGATCGGCAACGGGTGATGACACCCACCCAACAGAGGACTGCGCAGCTGCAACGCAGCGCGCCGCTGAGCTCAAGGGACTGGCTTGCGCCGGCCGATGCCGCTGAAGGCATCGCATCGGCTGTCCGCCTGTTTGAAATGGTAGCGGGGGTAGGATTTGAACCTACGACCTTCGGGTTATGAGCCCGACGAGCTGCCAGACTGCTCCACCCCGCACCAGGAGGCCGCGCATTCTACACCAGAAGAGCACCCTGCCAAGCCCGTAATTACACGGTCCCGCAGAAAACTCCGCCCAGACCGGGCGTCAGCCCATCAGGCCGCTGCAAAGCCTCAGGAGCGCGCCTGGAAGAATGCCCAGGGCCAGCAGCGCCAGACAGTTCAGAGCCAGCACGCCGCGCAGCAGCGGCTGCCGCTGGATGCCAGGGACATCCGTGCTGGGCTCGAAATACAGGTACCAGATCACGCGCAGGTAGTAGAACGCGCCAATGACGGAAGTGAACATCGCCAAGAGCGCCAGCCACAGGAACTTGCCTGCCAGCAGCGACTGGATGACCCACAGCTTGGCCCAGAAGCCTGCGAACGGCGGAACACCGGCGGTAGACAGCATAGTGATGGCCAACAGCGCAGCGAGACGCGGGTCACGCGCCGCCAGGCCCTTGTAGTCATCAAGTTCCTCGGCCTCACCGGTGGTCCGCGCTGCCAGCAGAACACAGCCGAACGAACCGAGTGCGGTCAAAACGTAGATCAGGGTGTAGTTCAGTGAGCTGGCGTAGGCGGCATTGTTGGCCGGCACGAAGCCCAGGAGCAGGAAGCCAACATTTGCGATGGCGGAGTAAGCCAGCATTCGGCGGATGCTGGTCTGCGCGATGGCAACCACGTTGCCGAGCACCAGCGACAACACGGCAACCACGGCCACCATTTGCGTCCAGGTCTGAGGATCGCTCTGGAGCCCATGCGTAAGCAGTCGCGCGGCGAGCGCAAATGAACCCAGCTTGGGCGCCGTGGCCAGAAGCAGCGTCACACTCGCTGGCGCACCAGCGTAGACGTCCGGCACCCACATGTGGAATGGCACAGCGCCGAACTTGAAGGCTACGGCTACAACAATGAAGGCCACGGCAATGACAATGCCGGCGCCAGACGCCGTGCTCGGCCCAAGGGCCGCCGCCGACAGGTGGTCAAGGTCGAGAGTACCGGTCAGTCCGTACAGCAGCGACATGCCATAGAGCATCACGCCGGAAGCAATGGCACCCAGAACGAAGTACTTGATGGCAGCTTCTGCGGCAACGCCGTTGTCACGATCGAAGGCCACCAGCGCATAAAGCGACAGCGACAGTAGCTCAACACCGATATACACGGTCAGCAGACTGTTGGCCGACGCCAGGACACAGATGCCCAGCAGCGCGGTCAGGGACAGTACGTAGTACTCACCGCCCTTGACGCCGCGGCGCTCCATGTATGCCTCGCCATAGAACAGGCTCAGGCCGACTGTCAGAAACGCACAGAGTTTGAGCCAGACCGAAAGCGGATCGGCCACGTAGAGACCACCGAAAAGAAGCGTTCGCCCCGCAACCTGGCCAAAGCCGAACGTGAGTGAGGCGCACAGCGCCAGCAGCAACAGACTGACCGTCGCAGTGAGACCGCGGCGGGCCCCGGCGAACGAATCCGTCATCAGCAGCGCGCAGATGGACGCCGCGAGGGAAATTTCCGGAATAGCGGGCTGCATGCTGGCCCAGGTAGTGGTGTCCATGAGTATTTCGCTCAACCGGCTGGAATCTTCGTGATGACGATCTGCTCGATCAGGTGCTTCACCGAACTCTCCATCACGTTGGTGATCGGCGCCGGCCACAGCCCGAAAAACAGCACGGCCACGGCCAGCACGCCGAGTATCAGGAACTCGCGGCTATTCAGATCCTGCATCTCCGCGACGTGGTCATTGCCCACCGGTCCGAAGATCACCCGCTTGACCAGCCAAAGCGTATAGGCGGCACCCAGGATCAGCGTCACAGAGGCGAAGAAGGCATACCAGAAGCTGGCCTTGAAACTTGCCAGGATCACCATGAACTCGCCAACGAACCCAGAGGTGCCAGGCAGTCCGGAATTGGCAAAACCGAAGAACACCATCAACGCAGCGAACTTGGGCATTACGTTGACCACGCCGCCATAGTCGCCGATCTCGCGGCTGTGCATGCGGTCATAGAGGACGCCGATACAGAGAAAGAGCGCCCCGGAGATCAGTCCGTGCGAGATCATCTGCATCATCGCACCTGACAGACCCATGACCGCGCCACTGAGGCTCCCGGTGGCCTGCTGGATATCAAACACCAGGAAGGAACCGAGCGTCACGAAGCCCATGTGGGCGATCGATGAATAGGCGATGAGCTTCTTCATGTCGGTCTGCGCCAACGCGACAAAACCGATGTAGACCACTGCGATCAGGGACAGCCCAATCACCAGCCAGTCCAACTCGCGACTTGCGTCCGGCGTCATCGGCAGGCTGAAGCGCAGGAATCCATAGCCGCCCAACTTCAGCATGATGGCCGCCAGAATCACGGAACCCCCGGTTGGCGCCTCGACGTGCGCATCGGGCAACCAGGTGTGCACCGGCCACATCGGCACCTTCACCGCGAAAGCGAGGAAGAAAGCCAGAAAAATCCAGCGTTGCTCGACCAGCGTCAGCGGCAGTGACTGGAAGCCAGCAATGCTGTACTCACCCGCCTTGAGGTACATGAAGATCAGAGCGACCAGCATGAACACAGAGCCGAGGAAGGTATAAAGAAAGAACTTCAGGGTGGCATAGACGCGCCGCGGACCGCCCCAGACACCGATGATGATGAACATCGGTATCAGCATCGATTCCCAGAAGAAGTAGAACAGCAGCGCGTCCATCGACGCGAAGACACCGATCATCAAGCCTTCAAGGATCAGAAACGCGGCGAAGTATTGCGCCGGCCTCTTTTCGATCACCGTCCAGCCGGCAATGACCACAGGGATGGTCATGAAGGTAGTGAGCAGGATCAGCGGCATCGATATGCCATCGACACCTAGGTAGTACTCGGCATGGAGGCTCGCAATCCAGGGTGCCCTCTCAACGAACTGGAAGGCGGCGGTACCGGCGTCAAAGCCAGTGTAAAGAGGGAGACTCAGCAAGAAGGTGGCGACCGAGCACAACAACGCCACCCAGCGTGCTGCGCTGGCGCGACTGTCACCCAGCAACAGGGCCAGCGCGCCACCCGCTACGGGCAGCCAGATCAGGATCGACAAGAGGTGTTGGTGCAGCATCCGATTAAAGCCTGTACAGGAACCAGCCAACGAGGGCCACGAGTCCCGTGATCATCCAAAACGCATAGGAATAGAGATAGCCGCTTTGCAGAACGCGCACCAGCAAGGCAGCGCGACCCACCGTGCTGGCCGATCCATCAACGATCACGCCGTCGATGAAGGCCCGGTCACCACCCCGCCAGAGCGCGCCGCCCAGGAGCCTGCTGCTGCGAGCGATGACGTTCTCGTTGAACCAGTCGAAGTAGTACTTGTTGTCCAGAACCTTCCGCAACGGCGCCAGCGAGGCAGCGATGCGGTCCGCGAGAGCCGGGTTCTTGAGAAACAGGTACCAGGCAGAAAACACACCGGCAAGCGCCAGCAGGAACGGCAGACTGGTGAACGCATGCAGTCCAAAGGCCACTGGACCGGTGAATTCCTTGCCCATCTCACCGACTACATCGTTCGCCTCGTGCACGAAAATCGCGCTGCCGAAGTAATCGCCGAACAGCAGCGGGCCGATGGTCAGGTAACCAATCAGCAGGGACGGCACTGCAAGCGCAACCAGCGGCGCCTTCATGTCCCAGCCAACATCATGGAAGTGATCCGCTGCGTGGTGATCAAGGCGCTCCTCGCCGAAGAACACCATGAAGATCTGCCGGAAGGTATACAGGGCCGTGACGAACACGCCTGCCAGGACGCAGAAATAGGCATAGCCGGCGCCGGCACGATGGGACTCGCCCACCGCCTCGATCAGCGCGTCCTTGGAGTAGAAGCCGGAGAAGAACGGCGTCCCGATCAGCGCGAGGGCACCGATCAGGCTGGTCCAGAAAGTAACGGGCATGCGCTTGCGCAGTCCGCCCATCTTGCGCATGTCCTGCTCGTGATGCATGGCGACAATCACGGCGCCCGCAGCAAGGAACAGCAGCGCCTTGAAGAACGCATGTGTCATCAGGTGGAAGATCGCAACCTTGTAGGCAGACACGCCAAGCGCCACGGTCATGTAGCCCAACTGCGAAAGCGTCGAATACGCAACCACCCGCTTGATGTCGTTGTTGACGATGCCAAGGAAGCCCATGAACAAGGCGGTCGTGGCACCGATAACAAGCACAAACGACAGCGCCATATCGGAGTACTCGAACAGCGGCGACATGCGCGCCACCATGAAGATGCCCGCAGTGACCATCGTGGCGGCGTGGATCAGCGCCGAGATCGGCGTGGGGCCTTCCATTGAGTCAGGCAGCCAGACATGCAGCGGCACCTGAGCGGACTTGCCCATGGCCCCGATAAACAGGCAAATGCAGATTACGGTCATGGCGGACCAAGGGTGCCCGCCAAAAAGCGTAATGGTCTTGGTGGCTATACCAGGCGCGGCAGTAAACGCCACGTCGTAGTTCAGCGAACCTGTGAAGTACAGCACGCCGGCGATGCCAAGCAGGAAGCCGAAGTCGCCGACGCGATTCACGAGAAACGCCTTCAGGTTGGCGAAGATGGCACTCGGCCGCGTGTACCAGAAACCGATCAGCAGGTATGACACCACGCCCACAGCTTCCCAGCCGAAGAACAGCTGCATGAAGTTGTTGGCCATAACCAGCATCAGCATGCTGAAAGTGAACAGCGAGATATAGCTGAAGAAGCGCTGATACCCCGGATCATCGTGCATGTAGCCCATGGTGTAGACGTGCACACAGAGCGACACGAAAGTCACCACCACCATCATCAGCGCCGTCAGCCGGTCAACAAGGAAGCCGACCTGGATGTTGATGCCATCGGTAGCCATCCAGTTGTAGACAGTACCGTTGTAGGGCACCGCCCCACCGACCAGCAGATCGCGCAGCACGGTGCAGGCGAGCAGACAGCTGATGGCAACACCCAAGATCGTGATCCCGGCCGCAGCAGCCCGGCCAATGACCTTGCCGAACAACCCGGCAATGATGGCCGCGAACAGCGGCACGAGCGGAATGGCAAGTAACAGGCTTGGATTCATGATCAGCCGCGCAACCGGTTCAGTTCTTCGACATTGATGCTCTTGCGCTCGCGGAACAGCACCACAAGGATGGCCAGCCCAATGGCCGACTCTGCCGCAGCAACGGTCAGGATGAAGAACACGAACACCTGACCGTCAATCTGACCAAGGTAGCGCGAAAACGCCACGAAGTTGAAGTTGACCGCGAGCAGCAGCAGCTCAATGCACATCAGCAGCAGAAGCACATTCTTGCGGTTGATGAAGATGCCCGCCACGGACAGCGCAAACAGCAGCGCCGAGAGGGTCAGCATGTGGCCGAGTGTGATCATGAGCGGCGCTCCGCGTCCATTTTGACGATGCGCACTCGCTCACTGGCGCGCACGGCAACCTGGGCCGAGATGTTCTGGACTTTCAGGCCGCGCCGCTTGCGCATGGTCAGCGCGATCGCAGCAACGATAGCCACCAGCAACAGCATTGCGGCCAGTTCCACCGGATAGGCATAGCGGGTAAACAACGCCACGCCGAGTTCCGCGGTATTGCTGCTTCCGGGAACCAGCGGCGCGGCACCGCGGGTGGCGTCGATGCCAAGCCGCCGCGCATAGATCACGCCGACGATCTCGGCGATGACAACCAGGGTAACCACCACGCCCAGCCAAGCGTGACGTGTAAACCCGCTACGCACCTTTTCGACGTCGATGTTGAGCATCATGACCACAAACAGGAACAGCACCATTACCGCGCCGACATAGACCAGGACCAGCACGATGGCGAGAAACTCCGCCTCGATCAGCAGCCAGAGCGCAGCACTGGTGACGAAGCAAACGACCAGACTGAGAGCGGAATACACGGGATTGCGCGATGTAATGACGGTGACGCCCGCCGCCATCAGCACCGCCGCGAAGGCGTAAAACAGCACTTCAACGAACACTGTCGCCTCCTCCTATCGGTATGGCGCGTCCGCGGTCTTGTCCGCGGTAATGGTGGCGTCATAGCGCTCGCCCACGGCGAGCAGCTTGTCCTTGGTCATGATGTTCTCCCCGCGATGCTCCATGTGGTACTCATGGATGCGGGTCTCAACGATGGCATCCACCGGACAGGCCTCCTCACAAAAGCCGCAGTAGATGCACTTGAACAGATCGATATCGTAGCGCGCGGTGCGGCGCGTGCCGTCCGGAGCGACGGTGGATTCGATGGTAATGGCAAGCGCCGGACAGACTGCTTCGCAGAGCTTGCAGGCAATGCAACGCTCCTCGCCATTGGGATAGCGGCGCAGAGCGTGCAGACCACGGAAGCGCACGGACTGCGGCGCCTTCTCTTCCGGATAGTTGATGGTGATCTTCCGGCGGAACAGCGCCTTTAGCGTCACCCAAAGGCCGCCGAGCAGTTCCCACAGCAGGAAGGTCTTGAATGGATTCGTGCGTGCCATCTAGCTGATCCTCATGCGCGCCACGGGCCGACTTTCAACCATGCCAGCACGCCCTCGACGGCGATCCAGACAATGGTCACGGGGATCAGCACCTTCCATCCAAGGCGCATGATCTGGTCGTAGCGATAGCGCGGGAACGTGGCGCGAAGCCACAGAAAGACGATCAGGAAGAACAGCATCTTTACCAATAGCCAGTGGGTGCCGTCACCAATCAGCAACCCAAGCACCGGCACGCTGCGCAGGGCGTTGTGGTCACCGATGTAGCCGTCAAACGGACTGAGCCACCCGCCGAGGAAGAATATGGAGGTGAGCGCCGCGATGAGGATCATGTTGGCGTATTCAGCGAGGAAGAAGAGCGCGAACGCCATGCCGGAATATTCGACGTGGAAGCCGGCAACGATTTCCGATTCACCCTCGGCCACGTCAAACGGCGCGCGGTTGGTCTCCGCAACGCCAGATATCAGGTAGACGATGAACAGCGGGAACAGCCAGAACCAGTTCCATGCCGCGACCATGCCGCGCTGGTGCTCGACGATGGTACCGAGGTTCAGGCTGCCAGCGGTCATCAGCACCCCGACGAGCGCAAAACCCATGGCTATCTCATAGGCAACGATCTGCGCTGCGGATCGCATCGCACCCAGAAACGCATACCTGGAGTTGGAGGCCCAACCGGCGAGGATCACACCGTAAACGCCCACCGAAGTCAGAGACAGAACGTACAGCAGGCCGGCGTCGACATCAGCGATCGCGAAGCCTGGCGCAATCGGAATCACCGCCCACACCGCAAAGGCCGGCACCAAAGCCAGCGCCGGGGCAATACGGAACAGTACGCCGTTGGCGCGTGCCGGGATGATGATTTCCTTAAGCAGCAGCTTCACCACGTCAGCAAAAGGCTGGCCGATGTACTCGGTGTTGGGGATGCCGAACAACCGCACGCGGTTCGGGCCCCGCCGCAACTGCATCCAGCCGATGACCTTGCGCTCCAGCAGGGTCAGGTAAGCCACCGACAGGATCAGGACGATGGTCACGGCGAGGATGAATGCCAGCGAATGCACGAAGCCCGGCAGCGTGTTCCACAATTGAAGCAGCGCCTGCATCACTCAGCTCTCCGGGAAAGCCGCAGCCGGCAACTTGCCGACGCGAGTTTGCTGCAGCGAACCGGACCGGCGCAGCAACGGATCGATCTGGTACATCGGAACGTCAATCAGCTCTTGTGCACCCGACCCAGTGCCGGCGCTGCCATTCGCGGCAAAGGCGCTGGCGTATCCGAGCTTCGGCAAGCCGTCCAGTCGCGACCGCAGCTCTTCGAGCACCTCGGCGGAACTCTGGTAGTCGTATCCAGAAAGACCCAATTGGTTACCGAGCACGCGCAGGATCTTCCAGCCCGGACGCGACTCGCCTACCGGCTTCGCCGCACCATTTGCACCCTGCCAAGTGCCTTCAAGATTGACCCAAGTACCGGATGTCTCGGCAAACGTGCCGGCCGGCAGGATGACGTGGGAAACCGCGCGAGTCGTATCGCTGGCGAAAGGCGTGATGCTCACAACAAAGCGCGCCTTAGACAGCGTTTCGCGAGCCTGCGGGACACGCGAGTCCGCCCATGGCTCTGTGCCAAACAGCAGATAGGCACCGAGGGGCTTCTCGAGCATGGCACGGGCGTCGAGTCCAGCTGTGGCTCGCGGTGCGCCGCCCAAGGACCGATGCGGGAGCACACCAGCCAGACTGGCGCCGGCCGCATTACCACCCTCGGCAAGCTCGCCGAAGCTCGCGCCCGTGACGCGCGCGATCTCGCGGGCCAGCAGCCTCACACTGGCGTAGTCACTGTGCCCAATGGCCAGCGCCCCAAGCCACAATGCGCGCTGCTCGCCCTTGGCCAGAGCAGCAGCCACGGCCGCCTGCGATTCAGTGGGCATCACGCCGCGCAGCAGCGCAGCAACAGCTACGTCAGGTGCGGCGCCGTTCAGAGCTGCCGACAGCACTCCCGCAAGCGTCTGCACCCAGTCGCGCGGTGCCAGCGCCAGGTGATGGGCTACCGGGAAGAGGAAATCGTAGGCCACGGGATTCAACAAGCTGATCGATGCGCCCGCGCGCGCCGCCTTTCGAACGCGGTGCGCGAGGATTGGAACCTCGGCACGCAGGTTTGAACCTACGACCAGCAATGCAGTGATCTTCTCGACGGCGGCGATTGGCAGCCCCAGCGATGGCTGCAGCGGGTCACCCACCTGGTCGCGAAAATCACGCTGGCGCAGGCGGTGGTCGATGTTTGCGGTGCCCAGACCGTCCGCCAGCTTCGCCAGCAGATAGAGCTCCTCGATCGTGCTGGACGGATGCGCAAGCAATCCCGGCTCACCATTGCCGCGCAGACCCTTGGCAACGGCCTCGAGCGCTGTCTCCCAGTCCGTCTCGCGCCAGCTGCCGTCAGCATTGCGGAGCATCGGGGTCCGGACCCGCTCGTCGCTATAGATGCCTTCGTAACTGAAGCGGTCGCGATCGGATATCCAGGTCTCGTTGATGGACTCGTTGGGCCGCGGCACAACGCGCATCAGCTTGCCGCGCAGAACGTGGCCATAGAGATTCGTACCAACGCCATCGTGCGGAGAGACCAAAGGCTGCTGGGTCATTTCCCAGGCACGTGCGCTGAAGCGGAACGGCTTGCTGTTAAGCGCGCCGACCGGGCAAAGGTCGATGATATTTCCTGACAGCTCGTGATCCACGCTCTTTTCGATGAACGTGCCGATCTGCATGGTCTCGCCGCGGCCCGTGGTACCCAGCTCCTGTATGCCAGCCACATCCTGACCAAAACGCACACAGCGGGTGCAGTGGATGCAGCGCGTCATGTCCGTGGACACCAGCGGACCAATGTTCTTGTCCTTCACGACACGCTTGCGCTCGGCATAACGCGAGATGCTGCGTCCGTACCCGACAGCCAGATCCTGCAACTCGCACTCGCCGCCCTGATCGCAGATCGGGCAATCGAGCGGATGGTTGATAAGCAGGAACTCCATCGTCGCCTTCTGGGCACCAAGGGCCTTGGGCGAGTTCGTGAAGATCTTCATGCCCTCGGCAATCGGCGTTGCACAAGCCGGCAGCGGCTTGGGAGCTTTCTCCACCTCCACCAGGCACATGCGGCAATTGGCCGCGATCGGCAGCTTGTCGTGATAGCAGAACCGCGGCACGTAGACGTCATTGGCGTCCGTGACGTGGATGATCATCGCGCCCTTGCGGCCCTTCACAGGAACGCCGTTGACTTCGACGTTGACGAGGTCGCTTGGTGGTACCGGGTCGCTCATGCGGCATCCCGTGAGGCGGTAACAATGCTACGGCCGCCGTTGTCGATCATGTATTCGAATTCGTGGCGGAAATGCTTGAGGAAACTCTGCACCGGCCACGCAGCGGCGTCGCCCAGCGCGCAGATGGTATGACCCTCGATACGGCCAGCCACGTCAAGCAGCAGGTTCAGATCCTCGCGACGGCCCTTGCCATCAAGGATGCGACGCAGGGTACGCTGCAACCAGCCGGTGCCCTCGCGGCACGGGGTGCACTGTCCGCAGGATTCGGACTTGTAGAATCGGGACAGACGCTCCAGCGCGCGCACCATGCAGGTGCTGTCGTCCATGACGATGACCGCGGCGGAACCGACGCCAGAACCGATGGCTCGCAAGGCGTCATAGTCCATCGTGACCTTGAGCATCGCCTCGGCCGGCACGACGGGCGTGGATGATCCACCGGGAATCACCGCCTTGAGCTTGCGCCCTTTCCACACGCCACCGGCGATCTCCAGCAACTCTGCAAACGGAATGCCCAATGGCACCTCGAAGTTGCCCGGATTGTTAACGTGGCCTGAGACAGAAAAGATGTTGGTGCCGCCGCTATTGGCCACACCAAGCTTTGCAAACCACTCCGGCCCCTTGCGCAGGATCGTGGGTACCGACGCAAAGCTCTGGCAGTTGTTGATCGTGGTCGGCATGCCGTACAGACCAAAAGCGGCCGGAAACGGCGGCTTGAAGCGCGGCTTGCCCTGCTTGCCTTCGAGCGAGTCGAGCAGCGCTGTCTCTTCACCGCAGATGTAAGCACCGGCACCGACGAAGGTATAGAGGTCGAAATCGATCCCGCTGCCCTGGATGTTCTTGCCCAGCAGGCCAGCCGCATAGGCTTCCTTTAGGGCTTCCTCGAAACGGGGAACCGGCTCGCCAAGAAACTCGCCACGGATGTAGTTGTAGCCTACCGTGGCTCCCATCGCATATCCGCCGATGGCCATGCCCTCGATCAGCGAATGCGGATTGAAGCGCAGGATGTCACGGTCGTGGCAGGTGCCAGGCTCG
>Ga0114969_10001885_pt1 | contig 17498 bp, 27 predicted proteins | sample M_130807_MF_Meta_FD_87316 | JGI IMG/M metagenome (GOLD analysis project Ga0114969, IMG submission 87316) | Freshwater microbial communities from Lake Montjoie, Canada to study carbon cycling - M_130807_MF_MetaG | ecosystem: Environmental > Aquatic > Freshwater > Lake | place: Lake Montjoie...
CGTAAACAAAGACTTGCAGATGAAAAGGCAATTATAGATGAAATTGATAAGTTAAACGCAGAACGAGATAAATTTCTTTTAGAACGTCCTAAAGACGCTGCTGAAATAAATAAAAAATACGATGAACAGGCTGCAAAATTAGCCATTGAGAATAAAGAAAGAACAGTTGACCTCAACACAAAATTGTTGATAGAAGACGAAAAATTAGTAGACGCCAAAAAAGTGTTATTAGATAAAAACGTAACAGATACAGAAAGTGCCAATAAAGATATTTTAGACTCCAAAATAAAATCAAATCAAGCAATAGAAAAAGTTGATGATGAAGAACAAAAAAAATTAGATGACAAACGTAAACAAAGACTTGCAGATGAAAAGGCAATTATAGATGAAATTGCAGATTATTTTGTTAGAGGATCTGAAAAGAAAATTGCTCAGGCAGAAAAGGAAATAACAGCACTTGAAAAGACACAAGGCATGTTAGAAGAGTTGGCTAAAAATGGTAATATCAATGCAACGCAAAGTTTAGCAGAAAACAATAGATTAATTGCTGAAGCCAATAAGAAAAAGGAACGAGAGTTAAAAAGAATGGAAATGATTAAATTAGCAAGTAGTGTTTATACTACCTACAATAAGAACTTAGAAAAAGGTTCAAAGAACCCTCTTGCAGACACAATCAAAGACGTTGCTTTGTTGCAAGCATTCATACGAACTATACCTACGTTTGAAAAAGGTACAGAAGATACAGGAACGCATGGACAAGGAGTTGACGGCAAAGGTGGTTTCAAAGCAATTTTGCACCCTAATGAAAGAGTAATTCCTAAGTCATTAAACGACCAACTTAAAGGTCTCAGTAACGCAGAATTAACTAAATTAGCAGTTGAATATAAAAACGGAAAGGTGGTAAATAAATTTCAGTCAGAACAAATGCAAAGTAGTTTAGAGTTTAGTTTGTTATTGTCTAAAGTTGACACGTTAAATAAAACGATAGAAAACAAACCTGAAACAAACATTGAATTAGGTGCTATAACGTCTTCAATTATGGAAATAATACAATCCACTAAGAAAGGCAACAAAACTGTCTACAATCGCTTTAAAATACGCAAATGAAGCATTTTCTAAACAATATTGAAGTAACACCTCGTAACAGAACCGATATTGGTATGCAATCGGACTTTACGTCAAACCCTGACGTTTTAGAATTGACGACAGACTCAATCATTTTGACACGTGAAGCATTTAAGCAAGTTATGTCGCATATTGATTTTGGTAGTGTATTTGAAGGTATGCCTTACAGAATTGAGTTAAATAATCAAGTACAAATTGAATACTATGTTGATTTTGTTCAAGGTTTTACAATTAAACAACACGAAGTAGAAGTCAAATTAATTAGACGAAAAGGTTTTGACGATTTTAGAGAAAAAGCAGACGGCACTTCATTTGAGTTAATGATTTCAAAAGGTCAGTCATTTCAGTATGTTAATATTCCGTATTTAATAGTTCCTCCAAACTTGGCTGAAACAATTTTACCTTTGATAGTTTGTTCGTACATTATGGCGAAGGAAGTCATTGAAGCAGGAAAGCAAGTTGCAGACGCTATCATTGAAGCAATACAAGCAGCAACGCCAAGCGTTGGTTTAGGTGTGGTTATGGACACAGGAGATATCATTGCTCTTGCATTAAAAATTATAGGTCGTATAATTATTTTTGCATTGTTATTAACTGCATTAATTAAAATGGCAGCACAGATTTTTGAATTGATATTTCCAAAGAAAAGATATTTCAAAGGTTGTACGTTTTTAGAGTTATTGAGAGGTGGTTGTCAGTACCTTGGATATTCGTTTCAATCAACGATATTTGACGCAGAACCTTATTGGACATTTTTGCCTGTTCCTTTAGCAAAAGCAAGAAAAAGTATTTTTGATTTTAAGCCTGACCAATGGAGTTGGGCGTTCACAAAAGGAATTCCGACTGCAAGTGATAGCACTCCAACTTTAGGTAGTTTTATTCAGGCATGTGAAAGTATGTTTAACGCAAAAGTTAAAGTTATTAATAACGTTGTGCATTTAGAACGTAGAGACCATTGGGCAGACTTAGTTTCGACTAATTTTGAGGTTGCTCTTAACCTTCAATCCGATAGAGACTCTGCATATACGTACAACGTAGAAGATTGTTGGAAAAGATATTACATTAAATACACGCTTGACACTCAGGAACAGCATACATTAGACGGCACCTTATACGATGTTCATGACGCAGAATATAGTACAGAACCTTTGAATGTAATCAACGCAGATTTAGTTTCAATTAAAGGATTGCAACAAGTTGATATACCATTTGCACTTGGTGCAAGAAAAGACAAGTTAAATTGGGCAGAATTATATGTTAAAGCAGTATTCAAAAGTATAGACATGGTAACAGGTATTTTTGGTGGTGGAACAAACTATGAAAGTCAGATTGGAGAACGTAAAGATTGCTTAAAAATATCGCAACAATACTTTACAGTTTCTAAAGCGTTATATGGTTCTAATGGAATGCAACTTTCAACTTATTTTAGTTATGTTGACGCAGGTCAATTATGGCTTAAATACCATCACATAAACGCCATTACTGAAAATGGATATGTAATTAAAGAAAATGCAAGAAGTAGAATATCTGCTCAGGAATTTACTGATTTACAGAATAATAATTATGCTATAATAAACGGAGAATTAAGTGAAATTTTACAGATTAAATTTATAGATGAGAAAGCATTTTGTGAATTGACATATAGAACAAAGTCAAATTTTGCAGTTGGTAGAGTATTAATAACTAAAATAAATTAAAAAAATGGAAGAAGAATTAAAAGATATTTACAATGACATGATGTTTAACTTTGATAAGTTACAAAAAGTAAACGAAGCATTAATAAATCAAATACCAAATGAGTTTCAAAAAGAAAAAATTGAAATGTTAGAACAGATGTCTAAAATTAATACCTTTGTTGGAGAAAAAGATTTTAATAGTTTAAATAAAATGTTAAAAAACTTAGAAAAAAATGCCAATTACAGTAATAGATAAAAAGTACGTTTCATATACAGGAGAAGTTCAAAACTTTTTGTTTGCAAATGCAGGCGACTCAACGCTTGTAAGATATACTTTAATGGAGCGTTTTGAAGTAATACAATCTGCAACAAATCAGTTGTTTATAGGGTTGTTTGACGATACAATTACGTGGCCCTCAGGTAATTGGCTTAGAGAAGGTTTTTTAGTTGGTGACGTTATTGTTGTAAAAAAGTACGACTCAAGTGGAAATTTATTAGTAACAGATGGAGGAACAATCATAGCAATTACAGGTTCAACAAGTAATGTAATGCAATTGTCAAATGGAAATTTGTTAGCCACTATTGTACCGAACTTAGGGAACGGAGAATTTTTAGTTGTAACAATGGCGACAGATTATAGAGCCATGGACTTAAAAATTGCAGTTAATTACGTGTCTTCTCAAAGTACAGGAAATGAGTATTCATTGATTGACGGAGAACCAACAATTTTTACCTTCAATATTGGTGCAGTAACAGGGTTTCCGTACATACCAAATGGAACTATTTTGAACGGAATACAAGTTGGTACAAATAAGTCAGGAACGTTTAGTACAACAGCACGATTAATTTTTTCGTCAGCGTTGCCTGCTTCTTATGGTTTTCCGCCCGGATATGGCGTTACTTATGAATTGCAAATTGTATCGACAAATAATGGTCCTTTGTTAGAGCCGTATTTTGCTTCGCAAGACCAATTAAAATTGAACGTAAAAATAGAGTATGCACGTGTTTATTTACAGCCATTTAACCGAAACTTTTTTTATGTGTCAGATGACGCACAGACAGGTTTTTTTAATGAAGCATATAACACCGCAGTTCCTCAGACAACGTTAACAGGTACATCAGGTCAATATTTTTTAGACGTAGGTACAGGTATTATGGCGACACTTAGCAAATTAGCACCTGCAACTTTGCCTTGTGGAGTTGGTGGAATGTATGTACCTTCAGATGAAAGTTATTACAAAAATCAGCCATTTAATCAAAGTCAACTTTGTTGTATGCGTTCTACAACAGCAGCAAATCTTACTATACAATCAAGTACAGTCATGCCTGACGGTGGTCTGTTTGCAATTATTGGTCAAATAGTATCTCAAACTGCAACGGCAATACAAGTTATTAATTATATCGCTTTCAACGCTGCGTTTCAATTTTTTATGTCGCAAAGAGCAGTTGGAGATAGACGTTTTATTGCTTGGGTAAATGCAGGAAATGTAAACCACATAATTTTTGACGGACAGTTGGAAGTTTCTCCTCCTGTTCCTCAGCCACTTTTAATGCTTTCTAATACGTTTTTAGACCATAGTCAAAACATTACCTCAATTGGTGGAATAAACTTCGGCTATCAAGCCAATAAGGAAGATGATTTAGCGTTTACAGGTTCGTTTCATTTAACGACAGGAGAAACATACTCAGGTGCAACTGCTAAAATAGTAGCAAGAAACGTTGCTGAAACTGAAGAATTTACGCTTATGCAATGTAACTTTAATTTTGCGTCTGTGCCTTTTGTTAATGGTAAGTATCAGTTTCCGATTTCACTACCGATAATAACTACGTTGCCGAACACAAGTGTAAAAGAAACTGCAATGTTAAATTTTAGTCCAACTTATGATACTGCAACTGAGTATGGAGTTGAGATTTACTTTCCGTTTTTATTAAGGTGGGAATATTGGATTGCACAACTTCAGGCAAACGTTGCTTTTTTTCCTACTCAAAACGCAGATTGGCTTCAATATGGAACAGACCCAAATTGGAAACTTGAATTCAAATTCAGTGTTATTCAACAGAATACTTCGTTTGATTTTTATGATGAAATTACGATAAAACCTTACGATAGTTCTCCAAATATAGTACAGACAATTCAGTTGTATACGTACCCTTCAATGACGCCAATTACTCAGATATTAAACAACGAAGTTATATTAGTTGTTGCAAGTCATACACGATTAGATAGTACGCCTTGGGTAAACCCTTGGGGAATGATAACTTGTGAGCCAAAAGAGTCAGCACCTCGTTCAATAATTTCGACAATTTTACCGTCTGATATGGACGCTACAAACCCTTTGAAAAATATAGGTGGTGGTTCCTTAATGCCGATTAACGTAATTGCACCTAATATAGTAGAAATGAAATGTCTATTTGACGGAAGTTTGATTAATACTTCAAATGGTGTTAAATTTACTACAAAAATTAAAGATTGTTAAAAAAATAAACTATGGCTTGTGCTTGTATACATCTAAATCTTATTGCATTTCCACAGACTTCAGATGGAAGTTCTCCAACTTGTTTTTTTGATGGAAATTTAACGCAATCAGGAACGCATAATGGTGTTCCGTATTATGAATTTTATGCTACGCCAACTTTAGGAGGAATACCTGTATTTTTAGTTCTTTATAGAGATAACGGAGGACGTTGGGGAATTGGAAATCAAATTTTGCCTTATCACGATATGATGTGGGAGAAATACTTAAATGTTGATTGTCCGCCTTTTTTAGTGTTTAATACAGGTGCTTACTTTTGGTCATGGAACGGAAGTAATGAACACTATTTATCGCCACTTTTAGTTTGCACAACAAGTGGTTGTCCTTATGTGCCTTGTTGTCTTCAAGTAGAATTAGAAGGCGACATTTATACTGTTACTTATGACGCAAATATACCCGGTTATACTTGGACTTCAAACGGAACAAGTTTTGCTATAGTTTGGAACTATACGGGACATAATAGTTGGATTGTTTGGGACTTAAATGCAGATGATTTTGTATTTGAATTAAACCCAATAATAGGTCCAAATGATTGTCCTGAAGCGCAGTATAATTATTTAGGTCTTCAGTATGACATAGTACCTATTTCTTGCAGCACAAATTGTGATAATGAAGATAGAACAGCGTTTTTATTTCAAGGTTTAAATTTGCCTCCTCAGTTTGAAAATTACAATGTTGGAATTAAAGATTGTTGTTGTAGAGAATTAGTTTTAGGTTCGTCAAATCAAGGTTACGAAAATGACGTTACTGCGTTTTGGTTTAAGTTAGGAGAAGATAGTTCTGCAACTGTTAAATTAAAGACTGAAGACAACGTCTTAACAACGTATCAGCCACCCTTAATTGATATTGTTAAAGACCCTTTGTCAATAGCAGGTCAAATTGATTGGGGACAAGTAATAAATTTAGACGGAGTTGGTTGTTACAAATTAGAAATTGGTTACAACTTAGGTGGTGTTGCAGGAACGCTAATTTATGGAGAATACGAATTAAAAAACTTTACGCCATTAAACGCAATTTACACAGCACGAGTAAAGGTATTTTTTAACTCATATCACGAAAGAGACGACATAGATTTTACAGACACAAATTTGATGGGAACTCTGCGTTTTCATGGACTTATCGGCAAGAAACAACCGAATACTGAAATAGACAATATTATTTATGAAAATAGAGAAATGCGTTCAGTAATACGGCAAAACTTAAACACGTATCAAATAGAAACCGACCCATTAGAATATTGTGTTTTAGAACAATTAATGCAGAAGTTCTTATTGCATGAAAACAGTATGTTTATTAGTGATTACAATTACCATAATTATAGTAAATTTATTCAGGACGTTCCTGTAATTTTAGAGGAGTCAGCAGAAGTTACATATTACGACCAATCTAAAAAAGCAAGTCTTGTTGCAGTAGTTGGAGACAAAGTTAAAAACGACAATAATTATTACAAATAAATAGACATGAATAGGTATAATATATTTGCAAAAGGTCAGTATTTAATGGTAGAAATTACTCCTGTATTAAATGACGGCATTGGAATTCGCGAACCACGTGAGATAGGTAAACCACCTGAAAATAGTATTTTTGCAGTACCATTAAATAGTACAATTCAGTTTATTAAAGATAGCGACCCAAGGTCAAAGGGAGAAATTGTTAGTATCTTATGCGTGTATAACAACGTTACTTTATGTTCAATAGATAGATTTTATGAAGTAAATCTTTTTACAGGGCAATTGCCTATAACCTCAACTGTAAGTTTTGAAAATTTAGATGATATAAACAGTATTAGCATTGAAAATGTTGAATTGCCTGAAAAGTATTCAGAAGTAGAAGAAAATCAGTTTTATTTTAACGATGAAAACATAGATTTTGAAAGAATTAAAGATATTTTTTATAGTTTTACAAACGTAATTGTTATGCAACCAAAAGAAAAAGGAATTTTGTTATGAAAGGATTTAATGAATTTAGTGATTTATTTGCAGTTGGTATAGGAGTCATAGGTTCTTTGCTAAAAAGCATTAAAGCAAAGTTAAAAATTGGTACGTTAATTTTAGGGTGCATTGTTGCAGGAATTTTAACGTATTGTGCAACAGGAATTATAGAAATCTATTTTGCAGATATATCTACAAAAGTAGTTATTTTAATATCGTTCTCAGTAGGTTGGGTTTCAAATGAAATAACACAGAAAATGGACGCATTTATTGGAGATTTTTACAATATCATTATTGCATATATTAAAACGTTTTTTAAAAGATAATAACATGAGTGATTACAATGTACTTGAAGACACTATATTTTTAAGCGACACAACGTATAAACATAGTGTAAAACAAATAGACGAACACTTGGTAGTACAGGACACTATCATTGTAACGCAAAAACAAGAAATTACTAAAGAATACAGTCAAAATGAATTACGTCCTTATTTTGAATTTTTAGTTGTAATTTTAGTGGTAATATCTTTTGTTAATCACTATCTAAAAAAGAAAAAAAATGGTTCGTAATTATACTGATAAACAATTACTTAGTAAAGTAAAATCGTTGCCGTCCTTCAAAAGTTTCCCAAAAGATTATTGGATCTTAGGAGTACAATCAATTGAAGACGTATTTAATACGTTTGATGACAAGTTTTATATCTTTCAAGGAGAGCAATTTATTATTGTAACCTCAGGCACAACAAATGCAGGTGTAAATGGCTTAATGAAATATAGTGAATACAATAGCCAAGGCGTTGCAGTAATCAAAACTAACGAATGGTATTATGACGTTTGGCGTTATGGATTGCACAAAGGTAAAATGAAAGCACTCAGACAAGCAAAACCGTTTCTAATTTCAAGAGACGGAGACAAAGATAAAGTTGTAGAAGAAAATGTTAGTTTACCTGTTATGTGTGGTATTAACTTTCATGCAAATACCTACAATATGTCAAATGAAGAAGTAAAACAGATTATTGGACCATGGTCTTTAGGTTGTCAGGTAGTTAATGATACAGTCAAATATGTTAAAATCATTGATTTAATGAAAGCACAAAAAATCGTTACTTATTGTCTATTAAAAGAATTCTAATCAAGTTTTCCAAAGTTTTTTTTAGTTTTTAGAAAAAAATTAATTTGTTAAATATTTGTTAAATTATGTATTGCTGAATTCAATATACAAATTAACTTCATAGATTTGTCAAAACAAATAAACAAATTATGAAAAAATTTAACAAAAAACAAGCAGCCGATTACTTGGACAAACTGCTTCAACAACAAGGAATTACAGTTGTAGCACGAAGCAAATCTTCATGTGGTTGGGCAGATGTTAAACGGAACGAAATAAAAATTCCGTTTCCCACTACGATTGACAGATTTGGTGTCTGTCTTCATGAAGTCAAGCATTGCATTGACAAAAACAAAGGTAAACGTTACGAACAAGAATTTTGGGCAGACAAATTTGCACTTGACATTCTCAAAGCACATGAGTACGATACTCAGGAATGGGAGAACCGAATGAGGTGGCACGTTTTGAGTAGAACAGCAATGGCGACCAACCGAGGTTGTGAATACGTCTCCAAAGAAGTTAGAGATTATTTCTCTGACATTGACATACAAGGTTGGATAGGCAAAAAGGTGTTTGTATCTCCAACCGATAAAAAATGTACAGATATAAAAATTAGTATAGAACTTAAATAGTAACAACCTAAAAACACAAAAATGGAAAAATTAATTAAAGCAGACACGCAATTTTATGCAGACTTGGTTAGCGACAATCAACTGTCAGTAAACGGCAAGCCAATGTCAAGAGGATATTGGAACCTGATAATTTCAATTCGAGATTGTGGAATGTACTCAAAGGGTATTAAGCCACACAGGTTTTGGAAGATAAGTGATGTCAAATGGTATTTTGGTATCAAAGGTAGTGCAGCAAGTATGCACGAACAACTGAAAAAAATTCAGGAAGCAATTACAAGAATTGCAGATGAAGATTAAAAAAATCAATTTTAAGACGCTTAAAAAAAATGAAACAATATAAACCCTATAAATTAATAAAAAAATGACTACAAGTGCTAAAAAACGTACTTTACAGTACAACTTGGCGAATGGAATACTCCGTAATAACGCAGATAAGGTATTTCAAATAATCGCTAAGTATCAAAACGGAGTAACGACATACCAACTACGATTGTATGGTATTGCGCATCAGACTTTGACAGCAACGTTATCGAACTTACATGACTTAGGTTTGATAAAAGTTATTGAAGTTGTACAAACTAACGATAGTTGGTATTCAAAATATCAAAAAGTAGAAGACGAGATTGAAAGTTTGTCTATTCAAAGAGAAAGACTCAAAGAAAAAATGGACAGGTGGATCAAATGTGGTCTAAACGAATTTGGAAATTACTTGTCCGAAAACATGATAGCAGAACTGAACTCCTTAACTGACAGAAACATGATGTACTTAAATACAAGAGAGCAATGAAAACAGAAATAGAAAAAAAGTCAATAGAAATCACAATTGACTACGAAAACATAAGTGATGTTAGCAAGGTGTTTGACATGATATTCTCAGAAATAGCAGGTAAACGAAAATTAGGTACTTTGTACGGCAAAAATCAGATTGGTAGCAGTACGTATAACTACCGTATACGTTCCTCAGCAGACTTTGAATATAGAGAAGAAATAATAAACGGCAATTGGTGTCAAATTTTCAAATCAAAAATGAATACAAAATGAGTACTGATTTACCATACTTTAAGTTTTTTACAAGTGAGTGGCTAAATGGAGATATTGTCTTAGAGTCTTATGAAACTCAGGGCATTTTTATTAATCTATGTTCGTACTATTGGCACAAAGAATGTAATTTAGAACTGTCATTAGCATGTAAAAAATTACGAATTTCCAAAGATGAGATACAATTTTTGATAGAAAGCAACCTAATTAATATCATTGATGAACAGATAATTGAAATTAAGTTTCTTAATGAACAATACGAACTTTTCAAAAGCAGTAAACAAAAACTATCAGACGCAGGTAAAAAGGGTGCTTACATGAAGTCTTTAAGCAAGGTATCAGCACAAGAGCAACCACCCTTAAACAACCCTTCAGCATTAAGAGAAGAGAAGAGAAGAGAAAATAAGATTAATTTGTCTTCGACAACCGTCAAAATTGACTATGAAAATTTGTTGTTATTTTTTAATCAAATGTTCAGTAAAAATTGTAAGGTAGTTCCGACACGTGCAAAGCAATCTTATCAAGCAAGATTAAAAGAAGGTTTCACAAAAGAATGTATCATAAATAGCATGAAGAACGTCAAGCAGGACAAATGGCATAAAGAAAATAATTACAAGTACGCCACAATCATGTATTTTAGTACAGCCAAAACCTTAGATAGTTATAGCAATTCAGCAAAAGTAAAATCAGCAAAATACAACGCACATGAACAATCTTAATAAGACACTTTTAGGCATATTAATGGAAGTCAAACCTGAACAGGTTAAAACGTGTTTTGGTAAAGTCAAGCAAGATTGGTTTAAAGAAACATCAGAACAGACAATTTATACCTGTATTCAAGATTTAATTGTAGAGAATAAAGAAGTTAACTTGTTGACTGTAACCTCCAAACTTATGCAGCAAAATAATAGGCAATACGTAAGTTATGCCTCAGACTGCATATCCTTAGTGACGTCCAATTCTATGTTGTACAATTATGACGCTTTGATTGAAATAATTAAGTTAGAATATCTTAATCGTGGAGTAGTAGAAACGCATAATCAATTAGTAAGTTTAGTTAGTACCGAAATTGACTTAAACAAGTACATTGAAATTTTAGAAAAAGGAATAGTTCAATTTAACGCCGAAATGCTCATAACTGAAGACTCAACTATGGACGTTGTTATGAACGTATTGTCAAGGCATGAAAAAGCCAAAAAAGGCGAGTTAGGTGGTATTGTTTTAGGATATCCAAAAATAGATAGTCATATATTGTTAGAACCTGTAGATTTAATGGTAATAGGTGCAAGACCGGCAATGGGCAAAACGTCCTTTGGTGTTTCGCTTACAACTCAGTTGGCTTTCCATGAAAACAAGAAGGTAGTATTTTTTAATTTAGAAATGTCAAACGCTCAGTTAATGCGAAGAATAATTGCTAACTTAACAGGAATAGACTCAAATAAGATAAAAAATGGGTATTGTACAAATGATGAACTTAATCGTATTCACACAGCCGTTTCTATGCCTCAAATGAAGAATATAACGCTTATTGAAGGTAGTCACAATATCCAACAAATCAAAATGAAATTAACTAAGTTAAAATACGCTAATTCTGTTGATATATTCATTGTTGACTATTTGCAGAAGATTACTCCGACTAAAAACAAAAGCAGATACGAACAAGTTACTGAGGTTTCAAATGGATTGAAATATATTTGTCAAAACATGAAAATTCCATGTATTGCATTTGCTCAATTAGGTAGAGACGCAGGAAAGCATGGTAATAGACCAATACTGCCTGACTTACGAGAAAGTGGAGAAATTGAACAGGACGCTTCAATAGTAGCGTTTCTGCATAGACCTGAATACTACGGCAAAGACTTTGATGACGCAGGTAACAGCATGAAAAACTTTGCAGAATTTATTGTAGCAAAAAACCGAGAAGGAGACACGCCTATTGTAGAATTTAATTTAGATTTGCAAACAAGCAAATGGATAGTAATACAGAATAATGGTTTTACACCCAACAAAACGACATACGAAGGTTTCAATAATGATAATCCGTTCTAAAAAAATAGTATGAAAAAATGTAAAAATTGTAGCGAACCTTTCCAATTTAGATTTAACACTTTAGAGAAGTATTGTTGGAAGGAAGAATGTAAAATAATTGACGCTTTACAAAAAATAGAAAGCAGAGAAAAAAACGAAGCAAAAACATGGAATATAACGAAAAAAAAAATGAAAGAAAATTTGATGACAACCTCAGACTATCTGAAAATTACTCAGCAAGTTTTCAATAGATTTATTCGTCTTAGAGATAAAGGTGAAAACTGTATATCGTGCAACAAACCTTGCAAGAAAGAAAACGCAGGTCATTATTATTCGCAGGGCGGACACTCAGCAGTCAGGTTTGATGAAGCCAATTGTCACCTTCAATGTGAACATTGCAACACTTTTTTAAGTGGTAATTTATTGAACTATCAAATTGGAATTAAAATCAGAATTGGAGAAGCAAGACTTATGGAATTACAAGCCATAGCACATGAAGAAAAAAAATGGAGTAAACAAGAATTAATAGAAATCACAAAAAAATACAAAGAAAAATGCAAAATGTTATCTTAGATGAAATATGCGTAGTAGTAAATTGGTATCAAAATTTGGATAAAGACTTCAATAATATCAGTTCATTAATGCACGCAAGAAAAACGTTATCAACGTACTTATTTAGTTTGTCAAAAAACCTATCTGAACTCAGGCAAACGTGGAAGCAAAATGAATTTGAAACAGAGTCAGCACGTAGAAAAATCATGACAGAAATGATTGACGATAATGTTGCAGTATCAAAAGCCAATGAATATTGTAGAATGAGAATAATAGCACACGTTGAAATTGAGAATAACTCAGAAAATGAATACCATAAGTTAAAATTCTTCATTGAGTCAGCGCATGACGTTAACAATACGCTAATGCAACATATATCAATGCTAAAGAAAGAACAAGAAATCAGCAACCAAGGAATAATGTAATTTGCAAATGTTAAATATTTGTTAAAATTTGTTATACTCGTTTGGATATACAAATTAACTTTGTAGATTTGTCAAAACAATTAAAAACAACTAAAAATGAAAACCTTAAAAACAGAAATTATGACAAAAAGAGAAAGACAAGAACACATGTTACATTGCGTCTGTGGATTAGATCAGGCAACTTTAATAGCAATGACTGATGAACAAATTAACTCATTATTTAATAAGCACTTAAAAAACAACTAAAAATGAAAAAAGAAAAACTTTACAAAAGCCAAAATGGAGAATACCTTTATTTATTCAATTGGATTGGTGGTGGCTTCAATGACGAATGGGCAAAAACTAAAAAAGAAGCAATTGCTCAGGTACACAAGAAAAATAGAGAACATGAAGAAAAGTACCCAACATATGTCAAATTAAGAATTGACGAAACTACATTAAGAAGGTGTACTTATTCTGAATACCAAGAACAGAACAGATTGGGTTGGATGATGTCAAATTAAAACAGATAAACATGAAAACAAAAAACATAATAGTTTACGTAGATTTTTTAGATTACAAAAACGACTATAAAAAAACACGAAAAAACTTTGAAACATACGAAAAAGCATGGAAATGGGTTGTCAAAACGTTTGACAGTCCTAATAAAGATTTTATTCAGTATTACTAAAATTAGAAAAAATGGGAAGATACTATAGTGGAGATATAAACGGAAAGTTTTGGTTCGCACTTCAATCAAGTACTGCAGCCAACAGGTTTGGAGGTTATGAATACGAACCCTCGTATATTGAATATCAATTTGAAGAAGAACATTTGCCTGAAGTTATAGCAGAAATAAAACGAATTGAAGATAACTTAGGACCATTGTTAAAAGTAATTGATGATTTCTTTGTAGCAAACACGTCATATAACGATGAAATGTTAGAGAACCATACTACACCTATATCTAAGCATGATTTAAACGAATACGCAGACCTTCAATTAGGTATAAAGATTAGAAATTGTTTACAAGAAAATGGAGAATGTAATTTTACTGCTGAATTATGAAAGAAAAGACATTTGCAATAATAGTTTGGTTGACAATTATGTTTTCCATTTGTGTACTAACTAAAATGTTGTTATTATGAAAATACCTGAAATTAAATTAAGCCTGAAAATAGAAAAGGTCAAGAAAAGTGAACTGTATAAAATTGTAACTTCTCAGCAAGGATATGACTTGTTGTTAAAAGTGTATGATGAAGATACATTAGATTGGACTGAGGAAGCAATAATTTTAGCACTTAATAGGTGTAATAAAGTATTAGGTTTTTTTAGACTATCAAGTGGTGGCGTAGCAGGTTGCATTATGGACCCAAAAATTGTTTTTACAATGGCGTTAAAATTAGGTGCTTCTGCAATAATCGTAAGTCATAACCACCCAAGTGGAAATTTGCACCCGTCCAATCAGGATAACCAAATAACAGCAAAAATAGTCGAGTGTGGTAAAATACTTGATGTAACAGTTTTAGACCATATTATAGTAACTGATGAAGGTTACTACTCATACGCTGACGAAGGAAAAATTTAACAAAATAAATTTGTTTTATATTAAATAAATTTGTAGATTTGCATAACAAAATAAATAAGTACTAACAAAAACAAAAAAAACATGAGAAAATTTGACAAGTATCAACAGAATTTAAGTATTGTCTACAAAGACAACACAGATTGGGTACAATCGTATGATACGCTTGTAGCAAAAATTAATTGGGACGACAGAACTGCCGAATTACAAGGTTGGTGGTCTTCAACAACTTCAAAGCATATTAATTATGCCTGTAAACAATTAGGTTTAACTGTAACTAAAAAAGACGAAAATGACGATAATTAATTTAGACAGCAAAATAGATTTGTTTGCTTTAATAGAAGAAGAAAACGGAGAAATTTTGTATCAAGGTAGTCATGAAAATTGCCTTGCACATCAGGAAGAACTTATCAGAAAAGAAGAAGATGATATGTATAGAGATTTTTTGAATTGGACAAACGAATTTAACTAAAGATGAAAGCAAACATAACAAAAGCAATTTTAGGCGTAATGAATGACGTCAAAGGCATAGACAAAACAATGGTAGTTGGAACAGGACAAATGTCATATAAAGGCGTGTCCGACCAAGAAGTAAAAAAAGTAATTGGTTCAGCAATGATTAAACATGGATTAGTATTGCTACCAATAGAAATTCTGTCTTCAACCAAAACTGCAGAATGGGAAGAAACAAGTCAATATGGAGTCAAGCGTAAGCAAAGCACTTTTACTGAAGTCAACACAAAATACTTGTTAATGCACGAAAGTGGAGAAAGCATTGAAATATGTGGATATGGACAAGGTGTAGACTCGCAAGACAAAGGTGCAGGAAAAGCAACGACATACGCCTTAAAATACGCATTGCTTTACGCCTTCTTAGTTCCGACAGGTAAAATAGATGACGCAGACTCAACGCACTCAAATGACATAGCAGACAAACCTGAAATTGTCAAAGTAGTAGTAAAGAAAAAAGGTGCAATCAATTCTGAGAGGTTCTTAAATGCAATAAATAAAATTAAAATCAAAGAATACACTGTAGAAGCATTGATAGCCACATTTGAGTTAAATGATGAACAAAACGAAATAATCAAAGAACTAATAAATAACCCAACATGAGAAAATTTTTCAAGTACTTAATCTTCATTAATGATGAAGTTATGAAATGTCAAGTATTTATTGGCAGAGGTAAATTTTAACACGAATAAAAAAGACAAATGAAAAGTAGATACTTAAACGAAGAAAACGAATTAATGTTAAGACCAAGTGCATTAGGAAATATAATGGCTTCAGGCAAAAAAGAAGGCGAGTTATCAGCAGGTGCAAAAACGTATGTAAAGACGATATTCAAAAAGGTGCATTTAGGTTATGAAGAACAACTTTCAGGAAAAGAAATAGAGAAAGGAATTACTCAGGAACAAGAAGGCATTGATTTGTTAAATATAGCGTTAGACAAAAATTATACGAAAAACGTCATAATGGCGACCAATGATTACATGAAAGGCACAGCAGATATAGTAACTGACAAATATGTAAGAGACATAAAGTTGCCTTGGTCTAAAAGAACGCACCCTCTGTTTTACGAAGACGCTCATAACCCAATTTACATATGGCAACTTCGTGCATACATGATGTTATACGATAGAGATATAGCATACTTAGATTATTGCCTAATAGAAACCAACCCAAAGTTGTTACCGGCATGGGAACAAGCAGACTTGCATAAGGTAAATGATTTGCCGTTAAACATGAGGATAACAACGTTAATGTACGAAAGAGATTATGTATTAGAAATGCAGATAGTAAATAAGATAGAACAATGCAGACAGGAATGGAAGCAATTAAAAAGTAAATTTAACCTATAAAATAAAGTAAAAATGAGCAAAGTATCAGGAAAGATTGTTGTAAAAAACAAAGTACAAAAAGTAAGTGACAAATTTCAAAAGCAAGAAATAGTTGTAGAAACATTAGAGCAATACCCTCAAATGATTTTATTGACTGCTACTCAGGACAGAACGTCTATTTTAGACTTTTACCAAGTAGATGACTTAGTAGAATGTTCGATTAACATTAAAGGCAGAGAGTGGATCAATGCTGAAGGAGTTAAAAAGTATTTCACTACATTAGAGATTTGGTCAATGAGTTTAATCAAAGACACAAAATCAGAAAGGTCCTCGTCAGAAAAGTCGCAATCAGGAATAGTTGCTAACTTTGAAGAAGAACAGTTTAAGGAGTATGAACAAGATAATGATTTACCATTTTAAGAAAGAACTATGAAAATTAAAGACGTACATGATTTAGAGAATATCACGAGTGAAATAATCAAAGTTATTGAAAAACACATTGAGAATACACATGATACACCCTCAGGAGTAGCCAAGAAAATTGGAATACACCCTCTTCAACTGTTAGGTTTTTTGCGTGGAGAACGTGGAATACATATAACAACCGTTGAAAGAATTGGAAAGAATATCAAGAATTATGAAAAAAACTTGAAAAAACTTGAACAAGAAAAATAGACATAAACATTAAGTTTAAAGAGCAGGTTAAAAATAACTTGCTTTTTTTTTGTTAAATATTTGTTAAAATATATTGATTATACAAATTAACTCCGTAGATTTGTCAAAACAATTAACAATTACTAACCTTAAAAAACAGAAATTATGAACATGAGTTACTGCCGTTACCGAAACACATTATTAGCATTACAAGATTGTTACAACAATCTACCTCAACAAGACTTATCAAAAGATGAAGCAAGAGCATTTGCTGAATTAGTTGAACTATCAAAAAGTATTGCAGAAAGATACGAAGATACTGAAGACTACTTTGAATTAGTAAAAATTGCAGAAGAAGATTTAGAATGTGAAGAATACTATAGACAAAAC
>Ga0114969_10001886_pt1 | contig 17494 bp, 12 predicted proteins | sample M_130807_MF_Meta_FD_87316 | JGI IMG/M metagenome (GOLD analysis project Ga0114969, IMG submission 87316) | Freshwater microbial communities from Lake Montjoie, Canada to study carbon cycling - M_130807_MF_MetaG | ecosystem: Environmental > Aquatic > Freshwater > Lake | place: Lake Montjoie...
ATCTGGGCGAGAAGATTTGCGAGCGATTGCGGCGGTTTGCTCATTAGTAACTAGAACGCTAGTTACCTATGGACAAAAAAGAAGAGCAAACTCGTCTCTCTTCACATTTTCGTCATGCACCCCACCCATGCCTATCTGATCAAAGCCATGTCGCTCCAGACCACCGCGTCCGGAAGCTACACCAACATGAGTATTGGAACGTTTTCCACCACTGAAGTCACTCTACCATGAAATCGATGAAAACGCTCTGGATCACGCTCTGTTTGGGTGGCCTGTGTGCCACCGCCGGGGATTTTGTGAACCTCACGTTTGACGAACCGGATCTCCGTGTCCTCTATTCCCTCAATCACAATTTCTACCCACCCTATATTGGCCCTGCATCGAAAATCATTCGGGGATGGACTGTTACCGCGGGGGGGAAGAGGGTGGGAGTAGCAACTTACGCGCCCTATGCGTTTGGCTACAGTGGAATTGTAAGTGTGGTGCAGAATCCCCCGAACGTTATAGGCGGTGAATACGCCATAGTCTTGAGCTCGGTACCGGATCTTCTGGGTCCCGAGATTCGGCTCAGCCAAACCGGAAGAATACCCGAGTACGCTACGGGGCTTTGGCTTGAAGTCGCGGGACACGTCGAGGGCTATGTCAACGGGTCCAAAATCGGCGAGTCCGAATTCAGCCACTTCGTCGATGCGGTTTGGGATATCAGAGCGTACCAAGGGCGAGACGTGAAGCTGGAGTTCTACGTTCCCCCTAATGAGTACGCCTATATCGACATATTGGGCTTCGAGGGAATCCCCGAACCTTCCACCTGGGCGTTGCTGGGCATGGGCACCGCCCTTCTCGGATGGCAAACCGCGCGGCGCCGCGGACAACGTTGAGGCCACGGGATCCGATCGGCTCGGTTGAGCCATGGCCGGCGCTTTCCTTGCCCGGAGGGATAAGGTGGTTCGCGGGGTTTTGCGGCGCGGTGCCGAGAGGTCGGGCGAGTTGGCATCGGAGGCGGCCCCTGCCGGATCGCGCATGCCCGGGGGCACCGACGATCCCGAAAACCCCGCCCGATGCGGTTCGCCGGGCGCTGCGTCGCACAGGCCCCGCCGTCGAACCCGGGAAACGAAAACGGCGGACGGGCCATCCCGTCCGCCGTTGGACCGTCCGGATCCGAATCCGGTGCGGGTTCAGTACCGGTAGTGCTCCGGCTTGTAGGGGCCGTCGACGGCGACGCCGAGATACGCGGCCTGTTGCTTGGTCAACTTGGTCAGCTTCACGCCGATCTTTTCCAGATGCAGGCGGGCGACTTCCTCGTCGAGCTTCTTGGGGAGGCGATAGACGGTCTTGTCGTACTTGTCCTTGTTCTGCCAGAGGTCGATCTGGGCGAGCGTCTGGTTGGTGAAGGAATTCGACATCACGAAGCTCGGGTGGCCGGTGGCGCATCCGAGGTTCACGAGGCGACCCTCGGCGAGCAGATAGATGCTCTTGTTGCCCGGGAGGAAATACCGGTCGTACTGCGGCTTGATGTTCTGGATCTTGACGCCCTTCGCCTTCTTGAGGGCGTCGACCTGGATCTCGTTGTCGAAGTGGCCGATGTTGCAGACGATGGCTTGGTCCTTCATCGCGAGGACGTGGGCCACGGTGATGATGTCGCAGTTGCCGGTGGTGGTGACGTAGATGTCGCCGACGCCGAGGGTGGACTCGATGGTGTTGACCTCGAAACCTTCCATGGCGGCCTGGAGGGCGTTGATGGGATCGATCTCGGTGACGATGACGCGGGCGCCGTAGGCGCGGAGCGAGTGGGCGGAGCCCTTGCCGACGTCGCCGTAACCGCAGACGACGGCGACCTTGCCGGCGACCATGACGTCGGTGGCGCGCTTGATGCCGTCAGCGAGGGATTCGCGGCAGCCGTAGAGGTTGTCGAACTTCGACTTGGTGACCGAGTCGTTGACGTTGATGGCGGGGACCAGGAGTTTGCCCTGCTCGGCGAGTTGGTAGAGGCGATGGACGCCGGTGGTGGTTTCCTCGGAGACACCCTTCCAGGCCTTGACGATCTTGGTCCAGATGCCGGGTTTCTCCTTCGCGACGCGCTTGAGGAGGTTCTTGATGACCTGTTCCTCGTGGGAGCCGCTGGCACTGTTGACCCAATTGCTGCCGTTCTCGAGCTCGAAGCCCTTGTGGATGAGCAGGGTGACGTCGCCGCCGTCGTCGACGACGAGTTCGGGTCCCTTGTCGCCGTCGTGGATCACCGCCTTGAGGGTGAGGTCCCAATACTCCTCGAGCGTCTCGCCCTTCCACGCGAACACCGGCACGCCGGTGGCCGCGATGGCCGAGGCGGCGTGGTCCTGGGTGGAGAAGATGTTGCAGCTGGCCCAACGGACGTCGGCGCCGAGGTCCGCGAGGGTCTCGATGAGCACCGCGGTCTGGATCGTCATGTGGAGCGATCCGGTGACGCGGACGCCCTTGAGGGGCTTTTGCTTCGAGTATTTCTTCCGGACGGACATGAGGCCGGGCATCTCGTGCTCGGCGACGGAGATCTCCTTGCGGCCCCATTCGGCCAGGGAGATGTCACGGACGATATAATCTCCACCGGCCGGGGTCAGCGCGGCGTAGGCGCGGAGGTTGGCGGTGACGGCGTCGGTCGCGGCGGGTGCCGGAGCGGTTTTGCGGGCGGGTTTTGCAGGCATAAATCAGAGCGTGGGTTTCGGGTTTGTGGTTTCGGTTTCCAACGACCCGGAGCATGGGCGCCGGGCACGACGACGGGATTGCGGCCGGACCCGTCGGAAAGACGGACTCACGGCCGCCATGGGTTTGGCGGGGACGACGGACGCGAGGCGAGTCTCCCGTTTCCGGATTTCGAGCGGTTCCCGGGACTGGCCGGCCCCATGGGACCGGACCAGCCGCCGGCGACGGACTTCGTCGCCGGCCCTTTCGTCCCGAGACCCGAAACTTGAAACCCTTTCACGGTCGCAATCCATCGCGGTGCACGTGCGGAGCCCCGTCCAAGGCCTACTTCACGGCCTTCTTCAAAGCCTTGACCTTGTCGACGGCTTCCCAGGTCAGGTCCTTGTCGTCCTTGCCGAAGTGGCCGTAGTTGGTGGTCTTGCCATAGATCGGGCGCAGCAGCTTGAGCTGGGCGACGATTTCGGCGGGCTTGAAGCTGAAGACCTCCTGGACGGCGTTGGTGATCGCCTCGTCGGTGAGGCCGCCCTGCGCGGTGCCGAAGGTGTTGACGTAGACGGACACGGGGTCGGGATAACCGATGGCGTAGGCGAACTGGATCTCGGCGCGCTTGGCGAGGCCCGCGGCGACGATGTTCTTGGCGACATAACGACCCATGTAGGCGGCCGAACGGTCGACCTTCGAGGGATCCTTGCCCGAGAACGCGCCGCCGCCGTGGCGACCGAAGCCGCCGTAGGTGTCGACGATGATCTTGCGGCCGGTCAGGCCGGTGTCGCCCTGGGGTCCGCCCACCACGAAGCGCCCGGTGGGGTTGATGAGATAGAGGGTGTCCTTGTTGAGCAGGTTCGAGGGAAGGACCTTCTTGACGATCTCCTCGATGCAGAACTCCTCGATCACCTTGTGCTCCACGTCGGCGGTGTGCTGGGTGGAGATGACCACGTTGGAGATCGCGACGGGGACGTCGTTCTCGTACACCACGGAGACCTGCGACTTGGCGTCGGGACGGAGCCAATGGACCTTACCGGACTTGCGGACCTGGGTGAGTTTGCGGCCGAGATGGTGCGCGAACATGATCGGCGCGGGCATCAGTTCGGGGGTCTCGTCGCTGGCGTAGCCGAACATGAGGCCCTGGTCGCCGGCGCCTTGCTCGGCCTTCTTCTTGCCCTTCGCGGCCTTGGCGTCGACGCCCTGGGCGATGTCGGGCGACTGCTGGGTGACGTAGACGTTCACGAACACCTTGTCGGCGTGGAACACGTCGTCGTCGTTGGTGTAGCCGATGCCGCGGATGGATTCGCGGGCGATCTGGACGAAATCGAGCTTGGCCTTGGTGGTGATCTCGCCGCCGACGACGGCGATGTTGGACTTCACGTACGTCTCGCAGGCGACCCGACTGTTCTTGTCCTGGGCGAGGCAGGCGTCGAGGACGGCATCGGAAATCGTGTCCGCGACTTTGTCCGGATGGCCTTCGCCGACGGATTCGGAAGAGAAGATGAAGCGTTTGCTCATGGAGAATCGGATGGAATTAAAGGTGGTCCTACGCAGCGACGTATTGACGTATCAGGATGGGATGATAGATAGGTCTCCCGCCCGGTCAACGGACTTTTTCTCGCCATGCGATTCCCCCCAGCCCCCCCGAGTGTCCCGCGGGCCGTCGTGGCGGTCCTGGTGGCGTTCGGGACGGCGCGGGCGGGCGATCCCGGCGGACTCGAGTTTCGCCGCCCCGAGATCCCGTCCGAACGCAACGCGGTCGAGGCATGGCATCAGGCCGCCCGCGGGTGGAAGGCGCCGGACGCGGCCGCCACCGCCGCGTTTGCATCGGCTTGGAAACCGGGGCCGTGGAAGGCATCCGAGGAGGCGGACCGGATCTGTGCGCTTCACCGCGACGCGCTCTCCACGGTGGAGGCGAGCCTGTCGCTCGCCGAGGCGCAGTGGCCGGGGCGGAAAACGGGCGGGGATCCACTGGACCCGGCCATGGCGGCGCTGCGTGGCCTCCAACAGGCGCGCCTTTACCTCGCCCGCCGCGCGCTGGCCGAGGGTCGGCCCGACGAAAGCGTGGCCATGCTGCTCGGGTCGGTCCGTTTGGGACAACGGGCCTGCGAGGCGCGCGGGGCCTTGATCCACTATCTGGTGGGCAACGGGCTGCGACGGCAGGCGGAACGTTCGATCCGGGACGGGGCGGTGGCCGGATGGTTCGACGCGGCGCGCCTGCAGGCGCTCGCGGCGGGCCTCGGGCCGCTGGATACGGAACCCGAAGTGTTCGCGACCGTGATCCGCGTCGAGTGGACCGACTACGAACTTCCCCGGCCCGACCCCGTCGCGGATGCGCGCCGGATGGCGAACGCGTACGCGACGAACCCCGAGTTGACGGGGATCCTGGTCCCGGAGGGCTTGGAGCGGCTCCACCGGATCTTCTGGGATCCGGCGTTGGTCGCGGGACACCCGGCCGCGATCGACCACGACGCGATGCGGGACCGGATGGCGGCACGTTACCGCCGGTGGATGGCCAATGTCCGCCGGCCCTGGGCCGCGCGCGAAGTCGACCCGCCCGAGGCCATGGCGGCGCAGGCCCGGTTGCTCGCCGATGCCGCCGCCCTGCTGAAGCGCGTCGAGAAAGAGCCCTTCCCGCTTTCCGCGAAGGCGATCCGCCGCATCCAGCCCCTGTACAACCGGATCGGGAATCCCATCGGTCGCCTGCTGGTCGCCTGCGAGGATGTCATCAAGGTCTCCTCCGATGTGGTTTTCCGGGTCCGTGCGGAGCGCGAGGCGACGCGAGGCACCCTGGCCCTAGCGCGATTCCGGACGAACCGCGGGCGGTGGCCCCACGACTGGACGGAGGTTGTCGCGGAAGGGTTGATTGCCGCGCCGCCGGCGGATCCTTTCTCGGGCGGTACCTTGCATTACTCGGCCGCGCCACCCCGGGTTTGGAGCGTCGGTGAGAACGGCAAGGACGACGGCGGGAAATCGACGGGCGAGGGCCCATGGGCGGCGGCCGACGCGGTGTGGCCGATCGATCCACCGTCCGGGAAGGCGGGAGGAACGCCATGAGAAGGCCTTCGTCACGCGGGTGGGCGGTCGTCCGCATCCCCGGCCCGGGAGTCACCCGATGAATCTGGAACCAACGCCATGTCCGCGACCCTGAAATCCCTCCGAGCCCTCGCCGATCCGACGCGGTTGCGCATCCTCGCGCTGCTGGAGAAGGACGAGTTGTCCGTCAACGAACTGCAGGAAGTGACCCGGCTCGGGCAATCCCGCATCTCGACCCACCTCGGGCTCCTGAGCGAGACGGGGTTGTTGTCGTCGCGTCGGGAGGGTCGGCGGACGTTCTACCGGGTGAACCCGGCGGCCGACCGCAACGCGATGGAATTCCTGACCTTGGCGTTGCGGGGCGCGCACGAATTGCCGGAGCAAACGGGCGACGCGGTGAACCTGCGCCGGATCCTGGCGCGGCGTCGGGAGCAGGCGCAGGTGTATTTCAACCAGGTCGCGGGCCGGTTCGACCGGAGTTACGGGCCCGGCCGATCGTGGCAGGCGTTCGGGCACCTGTTGCTGCGGATGCTGCCGCCTATCGACGTGGCGGACCTGGGATCGGGCGAGGGTTTGATCGCGGAATTGTTGGCGCCGCGGTGCCGCAGGGTGATCGCGGTGGACAACTCCGAGAAGATGGTCGAATTCGGGGCAAAGAAGGCGCGGAAGAACGGGCTGAAGAACCTCGAGTTCCGGCTCGGCGACCTGCAGGCGCCGCCGCTGGAACCGGAGAGCGTCGATCTCGTGATCCTGAGCCAAGCCCTGCACCACGCGGAAGATCCGGCGGCGGCCTTGGTGGCGGCATACCGGATCGTGCGCCCGGGCGGGCAGGTGTTGATCCTGGATCTGGTGCGGCACCGGTTCGAGCAGGCGCGCGAGCTCTACGGGGATCGCTGGCTGGGTTTTCCCGAATCCGACCTGCACCGTTGGCTGGAGACGGCGGGATTCCGCCGGATCGAAATCAACGTGGTGGCGCGCGAGGACGAACCGCCGCACCTCGAGACGTTGCTGGCGGTGGGACAAAAATAAGACCGGCGATGGCGGCATCGCCAAGCCTCCGGCATCGCCCGGATGGCTTCCGTCCCACGGTCAGCGGGCCATCTGGGGATCCGGCGCGAATTCGGCGGCCGCCGAGTTCCATTTCCACGTGGCTTCGAGCGTGTTCGACATGGTGCCCGCGGGGATTGCCCAGTCGCCGCCGAACGTCACCGGGCCGCCGGGCAAGGGGAAGGTCACCGCCGAACCATCCGGCAACCGTTCGTCGAGAGGGGACCCGAAATACTGGGGATCCTCCGGCGATCCCGGCGGGGCGGGGGCGATGGGAAACTCGTAGGTCTGTCCCTCGCAGGTCACGATCGTGTCCTTGAGCGGAAACGCGTTCAAATCCCGGAGACCGATCGCGAAAGCCAATCCCCCGTCGTGGGTGATGGTGTCGACGGACAGGTAGACCACCGAGATGTAAGGTCCGGTCGGATCGTAGGTCGGGAACAGCCCGGACCCGTGCCACGTCTCGCTCTCGCTTTTGCCCAGGCCGCAGTCGCTGACCACGATGCCCTTGGCTTCCAGATAGACCTCCGAATCCTGGCTGGCCACGGCGTAGCGGGTGGGCCGCACGAACACGTTGCCGGGAACCAACCGGTATTCCCCGATGTCGGCGCGGAAGACAATCGTCAGCGAGCCGTCGATGACATGGGGCGAGCCATCCTCCGTCATTTTATAAGTGCCGGTCAGGGTCCAACGCGAGATCCGGCGCACGTTGCTGCGGTGGCCCCGGACCAGCACCTGGACGTCGCCCGCCGCGCCGTCGCCCGACCGCGGAATCGACGCCACGATCTTCCGGGGTTCCCAGGACTCGATGTGGGCCGGGATCCCGCCGACGAGGACCTGTTGCTCGCCGGCCGGCGGGTTCCCGAACAATCCCACCAGATGGATCCGGTCGGTGATCTCGCTGACCAGGACATAGGCGATCGAGGGCGCGAAGGTGCCGAACGTGTCGTCGCCGGACGTCCCTTCGTAGATGATGTCGGTGGTGGTGGCGTTGCCGTCCTCGTCGGTGGCCGGGTGGCGGTGGAGACCGCGGGACCGGAGTTCCGTCCAGCAATTCTCGTAGTCGAACGCCCGTTGCGGCGTCGCGGGCGGCACCACCTTGTTGGCGCCGAGAAGCCGGTCGAACAGGAACGAAGTCGCGGCAAGGACGGCTTCGCCCTTCACGTTGGACGTCCAGCCGGAAACCATCTCGGCACCGACGGCGCGGAACGCGTCGCGGAGCGGGGTCGCCGCGGCGGATCCCCCGCGACAGGCCGCGAGCCAGATGCTCGCGTGGTTGTCCGTCGGATAGCTCATGTACGTCTTGACCCACTTGTCGGTGATCGCGAAATGCCACTCGCTCACCGGCCCGAGGTTGCCGGCCGCGTCGTTGGTATAGGATGCCGGCGCCATGGCGATGCCCAGGCGTCCGGCTTTCAGATCCGGAAGATATTCCGAGTAGTTCGTCCCGGGGATGGTCTTGGCGGGATCGATGGCGGTGCCGGACCACAGGCCGTAGGTGGCGGCATGGACGATGAGGTTGTTGGTGCCGCGCAGCGGCTTCCCGTCCTTCCCGAACTGGGGCACGAACACGTCGCCGCCGTGGGTGTTGAAGAAGAAGATGGACTCGTTGCGTTGGCCCTTCAGCGAGTCGAGCGGCGCGGCGTCGCGCGAGGGTGCGTAGGCGTTGCCGGCGAGTTGGCCCGACAGGCGCGGGGAGGCGAGGGTGAAGCCGTTGCCCACCGTCACGGCGAACCGTGCCCCGTCCTTGCCCGGCACGTCGGTTCCCGCCAGGGCCGCGAACCGCGCCCCGTCGTCCTGGCCCGCCGGGTCCGGGCCGCGGTTGTTCCAGATCGAAAGGGGGATGCCGTCCGCGGTGATCGCCCACACGCCCGATTCCGATTCCCCGGACGAATCGATGTCGGGACGCGACTTCAGGAACTCCAGCACCGAGGTGCGCCACGCCGTGGGGTCGGCGCGCGGCACGGAGGCCACATACGTGCCCACGGCGCCGAGGGTCGCGCGGAGCACCGCTTCGCTGGGCTCCCCGGAAGGACTTCCGGCGGCCACGCGGAAATAACGTTGGGCCGAGCCGGCGGAGACCGAGGCTGCCGTGGTGTCGCCGGCGGTACCGACGGGCGACCACGGACCCGAGGGATCGGCGGCCCCCTCCAACTGGAACGGCGCGGTACCGCCGGACCAGCGCAGCTTCACCTGGGCGCCGGAGAGTTCGACCGGGCCGAAGCGGACCGGGTCTTCGCCGGAGACGGCGAGGCTGGCGAAAAGGGCGAGAAGGGCGGCGAATCGCCGGAAATTGGGTTCATTCATGGGGAGGGCCCGGCAATGCCGGGGTTCAGTCCTGTTCGGTCTCCGAAGCGCGGTCGAGGTTCGTGCCGGGCGGCAATTCCTCGTAGCCGGCGAAGTCGCCGGGCCGCAAGGGGCGCGAGATCCGGTGTTCCTCGGAAAACCACTGGCCCAGATCGACGAGCCGGCAGCGTTCCGAGCAGAAGGGTCCCCACCGTGCGGCGAACCACGTGCCCCGGGTGCCGCACCCGGGACATTTCACGACGAGTGTTTCTTCGTTGGCCATGAGACGGGCTATTTGCCTGTCTCCACCTTCCCCCCGTTCCTCGTCGGATTCAAATCCCGAAGTGCCCGCGCGAACCGCGAACCGAGGGCCAAGGTGCCGTCGGCATCGAAGTGCGCGGGCCCGCCGGCACCGGCATTGCGGGGCAGGTCCATGGTCGGGACCAGCACCGCCCGGGGGTCTTTCCGGCAGGCTTCGGCCTGGCTCCGGCGCGCGATGTCGCCGAAGGCCCACGTGTGGCTGTTGATCTCGCCCACGGCGAACTGCAGCCCCGGCGCGTGCAGATCCCCCCGGACCGAACCGATGAAGCCGGACAGCAACCCCTCGTAGTCCCTGGCCATTCGCGGACTGATCCCGCCCTCGTGCTCGCCCTGCATCCAGACGAAACCGCACAACTCCCAGCGCCGGCCCTGGGCTTCCAGTCCCGCCAACGCGGCGCGGACGTTTCGCAGCAGGGCCGTGTACAGCAGCCCGCCGTCGCGTCCGTCCGACGGCGGATGCCAGTTGCGGCCATGGTCGTCGAAGTGGGCAAGGGACGGGATATAATCGTCGTAATCGGTGCTCCGGGCGATGCCGGTGCCCCCCACCGCAAACTTGACGATCGCGATGGTGGCGCCGGGCATTGCCGCCTGCAGGTCGTGGGACAGACCGATCTCGGGTCCGAACGAGCCGGCGTCCGTGGTCCGGAGGGTGGTCCACCGGTTCGTGGCCGACTCGACGCCGTCCCAGTAGAGGACCCGGGGTTGCACGCGGAGTTCCTCCGGGAACGGCTCGCGGCCCCCGTGGTAATCCTTCACGTGGTTGTACCCGACCGCGTTCGATTGGCCGGACACGATGTACACGCGCACCGGTTCGATCGCGGCACGCGGTGGGTGCGGGGCCGGGGTGGCGGTGCAACCCGCGCAGAGCAGCAGGACCAGCAGGAACCGGGACAGGCGTCCCGGCGGCAGGATGGGATTCATGTTCGGAGCGTGGAAAACGAGGTCGGGCTGGATGCGGACCGCGCGGGGTGCCACCGGCGCGCGGCGACAAGGTTCCCGGAGGGCCGCGACACCGCCGAGGTTGCCGGACCGTGTCCACGCCGCCAAGGCACGCCTTCGGAAAAAACCGTCGGCGAACCGTGCGAACCGGTTGTCGTGGCGTCCGGCCGGGAACACGGTCTCGCCGTTCCCGCGGCGAAGTGGGCGGTGGCCGAATGTCCCGGGTCCAAAGCGATCCGGCGCCGGCCGCGCCCCGCATCCGGAAGTGCCATCACTCCGCCGCCTCGACGAGGAACCACGTCGCGCTCCGGGGCCCCATCGCGACCTCCAGATCCGTCGCGCCCTTGGGTTCGAGCAGGTGGACCTGCCCGGTTCCCCCTTCGTGGCGGAGCATCGCGCGACCCTCGAGCCCGGTATAATACAGCGGAAGGCGCAACGTCCGCTTCACCGGCTTGTCCAGCGGGTTGTACACCATGGCGAGACCCCTGTGCTTCAGACCGGGGTTGACGTGCAGCATGCAGTCGATGTCCCGCCCGTCCGGGCGCCGCACGTGGATGACATCGGAATCGAGGATGTCCCGGTGGGACTTGTAGAAGGACGTCCACTTCGCGACGACCGCCCTGGTGGTTTCGGTGTCGAACAGGCGCGGGCCGCGGTAACACGCGATCACCCCGCTGCCGAAATTCTGGGCCAGATGGGCCTCGTAGGCGTCGAGATGCTCGGCCAACGGCTCGATGGTCGCCGCCTTGCCGCCCCCGTGGTATTCGGTCAGCGGCAGCATCATCCATCCCATGCTCGGCGTCTTGTGCCACGTGCCGTCGTAGATGTTCTGGCGGGCGATGACGATCTGCAGGTCCCGGGGCAGGCTCCAGTTTTCCTCCCGGTAACCCATCGGGTATTTGTGGCTGCCCTCGAAGAAATACCATTCGGGCGAATTGATATAAATCCCGCGCCCGGTGCAGGCGCGATAGAACTCCCGTTGCCTCGCCCACTGCACCCGGACGGAATCCTCCACGCCGCGATGGTACTTGTGGGTCGTCGACTCGCATTCATAGCCGTGGTACGGGCCATCGGTCTCGATGACGTCCATGCCGGTGGTGTCCATGAAACGGTAGAGCTTCGCGAAATAGGCGTCGGTGAAAGCCGAGCCCATGCAGAGGCTGCCGTCGGGCTTGTGCGTCGTCGGATCGATGGCGTCGTTGAGCGGGCCTTTGGAGGCCGTGGTGCAGAGCAGGATGTAACCCCCGATCTTGATGCCCTTGGAATGGGCATAGTCGAAGTCCGCCTTGATGCGGGCGATGTATGCCGGGTCCTCGTTCTCCATGTTGAACCCGCTCCAGAAGGTCAGGATGACCATTTCGAATCCGACCTCGGCGCATTGGTCGACGCCGCGGCGGATGGATTCCGAGTCGGAATTGCGGAGATGGAGGAAGATGGGGTTCTCGGTGACCTGGGGGGCCAGGACCCGGTACATGCGGCGATGCGCGAGACCGATGCGTTCGGGGTCGTCGTCGTCGGCGAGCAATTCGTGGGTCCGGAACGAGTGGAAGGCGGCGCCGGGCGCGATCGCGGCCGCCGGCCCGCGCCCGTATTCGCAGCGCAGCAGGTATTCGCGGGGGCGGGATCGAAAGCGGCCCTCGCCCGGGTTGGTCGGGACGAAACTGGTCCAGTCCGGGTCCGCGACCCAATTCGCCGCGGCGGGAAGGCTTTCGTCGCAATCGAGGAGCAAACGGGCCCGTTGGTCCGGGGTCACCGCCAGGATCTCGGTCTGCAGTCCCCCGACGACGATCTCGGCCGGCCCCGAGTTGGAAATGGTGATCCACTTGGCGAGGACCGGGAGTCCATCGTAGATCTCGTAGTGGACCGACGCCCTGACGCCCCGGAGCGCCGGGCCGGCCGACACGGGCGGTTCGTAATCGAAGGTCACGTGGACTCCTTTGGGGGGCCACGCGGCGGGGGCCGCGCCATGGCGGGGCTTCCACGGGTAACGCGCCTCGATCTTTCCCGGATGGTGACCCACGCAATGGAAGGCGTTCGTGCGCGCGGTCAGGGCGGGGATCCAGGCCGGCGACAGGTAGCTCTGGTCCGCTTGCCCGTGCAATCCGCCGATCTCCCAGGCGACGCCGTCGAGGGTGACGATCGCCTCGGGCCGGATCGCCCGGACGAATTCAGCGCCCGAGGCGAGATTGCGGAAACTGACCGTCCCGCAATTCGGAGCCGTCCTGAAGGTGCGGCTGATCAGGCCATTGGAAAGAACCAGATCGGCCCCGTCGCCGGACACCGAGAGGGTCGAGTGGGCGGCGACGGGTTGGAGGAGCCAGTCCGTGGGTGCGCCATGGAGCCCGGCCACCTGCGGGGCGGCAAACAGCAGGGCGGCGAGCCCGAGCGAAGAAGCGCGTCGCCGTTTCGGGAAAGCAGGGCCTTGCATACGAGCCCAGCACGACTCCCCCGGCGGCGACGGCATTCAACCGGTGACCGTCACCGCGGCGGGGTGCGCCGGAATTCGCCGATGCCCATCATGGGCGTCCCGGCGCCGCGTTGGTACCGGCCCGCGTCCCGGGCGGTATACAGCAGAAAATAGCTGTTGGTGCGGGTGTTCAGCATCGGCGGGGTCGGCGGAATCACCGCCTCGATCTGGGCGGACATCGTCCCCAGCGGGATGTACCGAAGGGCAACGTCCGGGAAAAGCCCGGCATCGGGGGAAATCCCGCCGGCGAACAGGATGCCCTTCGTGGGCGTGTCGACGATGAGGGATTCGATGGTGATAAATCCCACGTCCTGGGACGCGAAGCGGTAGCTCTCCAGCGCGCTCAACTGGAGCGGGGCCACCTGCTGGCCGAGCAACGAGCGGTCGCGGGCGAAGGTGCCGACGCTGTACATCGCCGGTCCCGACACCGACTGGAACACGCCGCCATCGGCGGACACATAGACCAGGATGTAGGAATTCGTCTGCGGCTGGAACACGCCGTCGGCGGGGGGAATCACCGCCTGCACCCGGCAACCGAGCGGGCCGAGGCGCTGGTACTCGAGCGCGACCGTGCCGATGCTGCCGCCGGCGGGGCCGGCGAAACCCGACGCGGCCAAGACGCCGCGGGCCGGGGTTTCGATGGCGAGCGTGGAGATGTTGGTCATGGCGGCGCCAACGGCCGTCAGGCCATAGACCTCGCCGGCACCCAACTGGGGCAGCGCCAGTTGCTGGCCGACGAGCGAGCGGTCGCGGGCGAACGATCCGTTGCCGTTGATTGCCGTGAACGCGTTGAGTTGATGGCTGCCGGAATGGACGGTCGAGTAGACGAGGAAATAGAGATTGGTCTGGGGCATGCCGAACCCGCCGCTGTCCGGAACGACGACCTGCAGCTTGCACGCCAGTGGCCCGAGGGACTGGTACTCGAGGGTGACCGGCACGATGCTTGGACCGGCCGGCGCCATGTTTCCCGATGAAATCTGGATGCCGCTGTCGGGGGCATTGACCACGAAGGTGGTAACATTGGTGATCCCGGCATTGGTCGTGACCAGGTTGTAGACCTCGCCCGCCGCCAATTGCGCGAGGGCAACCTGTTGGCCGACCAGCGAGGTGTCGCGCACGAAGGTCCCGAGACTGGTCATGGCCAACCCGGATGCCACCTGCAGCGCGCCGGCCTGCGCCGACCCGTAGACGAGGCTGTAGAGATTGGTCTGGGGCATTCCCGCGCCACCGGTCGCGGGAACAACGACCTTCAATTGGCAGGCGAGCGGACCCAGGAGTTGGTACTCGATGTCGACCGCCGCGATGCCGGGGATTCCCGGCGTCGCCATTCCCGAGGAAACCAACATGCCGCCGGTGGGGGAGTTCACGACCAAGGTGGCCAGATTGGTGATGCCGGCATTGGTGGTCGCGAAGGTATAGGACTCGCCCGCCGTCAACTGCAACGGCGCCAGTTTCTGGCCGACCAGCGATTGGTCCCGGGTGAACTCGCCCACCGTGCCCATGCTGCCGGCGACGCCCAGGGACTGGAAGAAGCCCTGCCCGGGGCCGGAGAACGCCAAGGTGTAATCGTTGGTCTGGCCCATGGGCATGAACGTGTCGGGCGGGCGGGCAATGGTGAGTTGTGCCAGCAGCGGCCCCAGTCGCTTGTAGGTCACTACGGCCGAATAGAAGGTCTCCACGGGGGCTTGTCCCTGCAGGAAGGCCATGCCGGTGGTCGGTGAGTTCAAGACCAGCGTCCCGGTGGCCGTGATGCCGCCGAACTGGAAGGAAAGGCGCAGGACCTCACCCGCGGCCAGAGCCTCCGGGGCATAGCCGTCCGCCGGCGGCCCTTCCAGCAGCAGGGCGCGGTACATGCGGCTTCCCGCCGCCGCTGCCGCCGGATCGGTCACGGTGTACGGCGAGGTCTGCAGGACGAAATCCCGCAGGACCTGCCAGTTGGAATTCACCAGGCTCGGCGTGTATTGGAGCTGGTACTTCGCGCCGGACTGGCCGTGGAGCGAGATCCGCGGTTCCGCTTCGGGCGTTATGGAAAGCAACGGCTGGCCGCCGCCGCCGCCAGCCCACGCCGCGAACGAAGAAAGCGCAAGGCAGGCCAACAATGCCCCGATGGGACGCAGACGGAGGTTCATAGGAAGTAATGGCGCTGAATCAACCATCTTCCATGTATGGAATCCCGACGGGACGGGCAAGGCCTATGCTGCGAAAGTAGGGGCCAATCTTGGGGTTCCCGTTACCGAACGGGATGGCCGTCCCGCGCCGACGCGCGCGACTCCGCCCCTCCGGAAGGCCCCGCGCGCCCGAGCGTTTGCGCGCCGGGCCGCGGGCCGCGGGCCAGACAACCGGCGTCCGCTCGACATCCCGTTGAGCCTGTCCCATGGCATCGCGCCTTCGGCAGAGAGCGCGAACCGGTCGTTCCCGGACGGTCGGGCCTTCGCGGCCCGGCTATGGGTGGGCCTTGGACCGCGTGATGCGGACCTCGGGGCGATAGACGATGCGCACCAGCAGATCGCCGCGGCCCCCGTTGGTTTTGGGCAGTCCTTCGCCGGCGATGCGGACGACCGCGCCGCGCGCGACGTTCGGCGGGATCGGCACCCGGAGGTAATCGCCGGCGGCGCCGCGCACCGATTCCGTGCCCCCTTGGGTCGCGCGCTGGGGGGAGATCTTCAGGTCGCAGCGCAGGTCGCTGCCCCGGGCCTTGAATTGATAGTCGGGCCGGACCTTGGCCCGGACGACGACGAATCCGCGGTCGAAAGGCGGGTTGCGGGGGATCCGGAACCGGGCGTTGGGCGCGGCGAGGGGTGGGACGACCAACCGGTAATGTTCCGGGCCGTTGGGATTGGCGGGATCATTCACCACCACGTCCAACGCCGCGCCGCGCAGGAATTCCCGGACGCCGAGTTGGACGTCCTTGGCGATGTTGGCTGCCCGGGTGCCCGGTCGGTGGGGTGCCGCCGACTTGGCGGCCGCTGCCAAGGCATCGTCGTGGGCGCGCCGCCGTTCGGGGTTGCCCAGGATTTCATGGGCGGCGTTGAGCGCCTGCGTCCGGGCGATGGCATCGGCCGAGCCCGGGTTCAGGTCGGGATGATGCTGTTTGGCCAGCAAGCGATAGGCGCTCCGGATCTGCGCGTCGGTACAATCCGGGTCGAGGCCGAGGGTGGCATAGGGATCCGGCGGATTGGATTTCAACGCGGCGACGGTAACGTTTCGGGTCGCGTTGGTCGACGCCGAACCAGCCCAGGGGTCACCCAGGGGTCAGTCCTCACTTTTGACACAACCGGTTCCGCCGCGGTTGGCGGTGCCTGCGGTGCCGCCGTCAACCCAGTGTCAAAAGTGAGGACTGACCCCTGGGGGATTTCGCCAAGGGGTGGGCGAATTCCGTCTTTCGCGAGGGCCGGGGTCCGCGGCAAGGTGTCGCCCGATTCCTCCATGCAACGTCCATTGTCGATCTTCGCCGCGCTGTTTCTGGGCTGCGCGGCTCCTTGGCTTCCGGCACGGGCCGGGGTCGTCCGGGCCGTGGGGCTCGACGGCCACGTGCTGAACCTCGACTTCGAGACCGGCGATCTCCGCGATTGGAAGGCGGAAGGCGACGCTTTCGACGGACAACCGGTCGAGGGCGACACGGTGGCCGCGCGGCGGCCGGACATGAAGGCGGCCCACCAAGGCAGGCATTGGATCGGGACCTACGAGAAACACGGGGACGGGCGTCGCGGGGTGCTGACCAGCGAGACCTTCAAGGTGAGCCAACCCTGGGCGAGTTTCCGGGTGGCGGGCGGAGACCTGCCGGGGACGTACGTGGAACTGATCGACGTCGACACCCAGAAGGCGCTGGCCAAGGCGACGGGATTCCAGAGCGAGACGTTGCGTCCGGTGGTGGTCGACCTGACGAAGAGCGTGGGCAAACGGGTGTTCCTGCGGGTCGTGGACCAGGAGACGGGCGGTTGGGGTCACGTGAATTTCGACGAATTCGTGTTCCACACGGCGCGGCCGGTCTTTGCGGACGAAATCACGGCGGTCGAATTGAAGCGCGGCGCGGCACCGGCGGCGGACGACGTGCCCTTCGCCGGTCTCAGCCCGCAGGAGGCGGCGCGGAATGCCACCTTGCCGCCGGGATTCGCGATGCACGTGTTCGCCGGGGAACCCGACGTGAAACAGCCGATCGCGTTCTGCGACGACGATCGCGGCCGGCTCTGGGTGATCGAGGGCTACTGCTATCCGAAGAAGCGTCCCGAGGGACAGGGGTTGGACCGCATCCTGGTCTTCGAGGACACGGATGGCGACCACCAGTTCGACAAGCGCACGGTGTTCATGGAGGGGTTGAACCTCGCGAGCGGCATCGAGGTGGGCTTCGGCGGGGTGTGGATCGGGTGCGCGCCGAACCTGTTGTTCGTGCCGGTGACCGACTGGGACCACCCGAAGCCGGCGGGCGAGACCCGGGTGTTGTAGGATGGCTGGGATTACTCGGCGGACACGCACGAGGTGCTGAACACGTTCTGCTGGGGACCGGACGGCTGGCTGTACGGATGCCACGGGGTGTTTTGCCCGTCGTTGGTCGGCAAACCCGGGGCGCCGGCGTCGGAACGCCAATGGATGGATTGCGGCGTGTGGCGTTACCATCCCACGAAGCATCGGTTCGAGGTGTTCGCCGAGGGCGGGAGCAACCCGTGGGGCATCGACTTCGACGAACGCGGGCAACTGTGGGCGGAGATGTGCGTGATCCCGCACCTGTGGCACATCGTGCAG
>Ga0114969_10001887_pt1 | contig 17490 bp, 15 predicted proteins | sample M_130807_MF_Meta_FD_87316 | JGI IMG/M metagenome (GOLD analysis project Ga0114969, IMG submission 87316) | Freshwater microbial communities from Lake Montjoie, Canada to study carbon cycling - M_130807_MF_MetaG | ecosystem: Environmental > Aquatic > Freshwater > Lake | place: Lake Montjoie...
AAAAAGAACCTGCTTCAATTCAGTTTGATAAAGACCTTGAAGATTTCCAGACATTTATTGAAAATATTGGTAAATACGGAACTCTTACAAAAGATGAACTTACAAGTCAATTTGATGAGCTAAAGAAGAAAGCCGACTCAACATCTACTGGAATGCAAACTGCTTTCCAAGGTTATTACAATGCACTGCCGGGGTTAATTGCAGCTAATACAGAACCAACAGTTGGTTTCTTTACAGGAAGTATGGATGCGCTTATTAATAGTGCAAAAGGTAAGTTTGGTCTTGACGCAAACTCAACAGATCCAGCATCACTTTTGGGTGTTACAAATGGAATGCTTGGCAATATGGGATTGGCATATACAACTGGATTCACCGATGTTGTCGCTCCTGCTTATAATGATGGTCAAGAGTTGCTTGTTGGTATTGCAACAGAGTTTGCTGACCCAAGCACAACCAACCCGAAGAGTGCTGCTGGTATTTATGCATTAGCAATCTCTAATGCAACAGAAGCGGTCAAGGCTGAGTTCATGAAGATGAAGACAGATGCAAGCTCTGCATTTGCTAAAGTTGTTGCTGCAATCAATGATGAACTCAGGGGCTTAGCAATCACTCAAGCAATTACCGATGCAACCGAAGAACTTAAAAATTCCACTTCAGGTGGAGGTTCTGGCACAACTACCCCAGCAGCTGATCCAGCAACCCCAGTAGCAACCCCAGTAGGAAGTGTAACTGGTCCGGCTGCACCAACCGGATTTGGTCCACTTGGTATGTCTGCGGATGTGTTCAAAGATAAAGCTGGCAATGATAAGTTATTTAAACTTAATGACTCAAGTAATTACATCCAACAAGCAAAAGCTGCTCTTGCTTTCTATGGCTACAGTGGGTTTGATGTTAACTCAACAAAGATGGGTGCGGGAACTGTTGCTGCATTGAAGAAATTCCAAAAAGCATACCCTGTTGGCGGGAATAATGATGGAAATCTTGGACCATCATCAGCCAAAGCGCTCGGTCTGTTCAGTGGTGTCGGTGTTCAAAAGAAATTCATGGGTGGAATTATCAGAAGAGCAATGGGGGGATCTGTCCCCGGATATTCAACAGAAGGTGTCCCTGCAATCCTTCACGGTGGAGAGTATGTAATTAGTTCCAAGGCTGTCCAGAATCTGGGTCTTGGTCTCCTTACTCAACTTAATGGTCTCAAGCATGGTGTTCCATCATTTAATGTTCCTAAGCCACAGATGCCAAATTCTTCCGGTATGAATACAAATATAACAAGCCATAGCCAGAGTGAAACTACTCAGAACTACAACTTCTATGTTGACAACTTCATCGGTGAAGATCAGTGGTTTGAATCAATGATGAAAGACTACAACATCAAGGTTGTCCCAAATAATCAAAAAGCTGCCGGTCTTGAATCAAGAGTGGTTAGAACTTATAATGGTATAAACAGAGGAATGTAAATGAGTATTGTAAAACTATTATCTCTAGACGGGGTTGAAATCACAGAACATAGCCGTAAGTATTCGGGCAGCGAGTCTATTGCTGCATCTGATGTTGAGCTTGATTCCGGTATCAACAAAAGATATATCAAGAAAAATAAGAAAACCATGTCCCTCTCATTCTCCTACCTCCCTAGTCTCTCTATCCATACAGTAGATGCTCGTGTTGGTCGTAACTATCTTCAGACGCTTGCAAATAAGCGAGGCAAGGTTGCTGTATACATTCAACTTGGTCCAGAGGAATCACCTCAGCAATATGATGCTTATGTTACAAGCTACTCAGAGACATTGATTAAAAGAGATGTTGCAAGTCAGTGTGCTTATTATGATGTTTCAATAGCGTTAGAGGAAGCGTAATGGCTGGTTATATAACTCATATTACCGAAAACTTAAAGCTTGGTATTGACTTCTTCGGTATTAGCGTTGCTCAAACTGGCATTGCTGTATCTGGAGATTTATCAGTAACACCATCTGCAACAAGAATAAGAACAACTTCTGCTAATATAAATGGCAATGTTACTCTTTTAATTTCTGGTACTGAATATCAGTATTTAAGAGTTAATATAAATGCAAATGCCAGTGTTGCGACTATTGGTAAAAAAATAGCTTTTACATCTTCTGTAATATCATCAAGTTTATCTACAAGTATTTCTGCTAAAGAAATTGTTAAAGCAGCAACTGCAATCTCATCAACAGCAACTATAACAGTCATTGCCAAAGAAATTTTAAAAGCTACATCTGTAACATCAGGAAACCTTTCAACAGCAATTATTGGTAAATCAATCAAAAAAGCTTCTACATCAATTAATGCTTCATTGACAGCTTCGGGTATTGGAACTGAAATTGTTAAAGCTGCAGTCTCTATTAATGGCATGCTTACAACAGTATCAGTCGGTAAAGAGATTAACTTCCTACAAGTTAGCATCAGTGCTTTAACACCAAGCCTATTTGTTAACATGATAAGGTTTAAAGCAAATGGCTCTATTGATACATCTAATTACCAAACATTGTTTGTAATTGATGGTAGTCCATTAACAAATCAAGGTCGCACATTCAGTAGTGACCTGTCTCAAGTTGTTGTTGAAAACAAGAATTGGAATAACGAGAAGTCAAGGTATTACAAGAGGTCGGGTTCAGCGGGAAGAAAAACATTTACCTTGGCTTGGACATTTCTCCCTAACTCCAGACAGGACACAGTTGACAGAAGGCACGCTAGAGACTTCCTGAAGGGCATTGCTAATGACCCTGATGTTCACACTCTCAAGATGATTAACGATGATTCAAACAACACAACTCCATACACTGAAACTCAATATCAGGTCTTTATAAGAGATTATTCAGAAACCCTGTTAAGGAGAGATTTGATTAATGGTGTATACTATTGGGACTGTAATATGACATTGGAAGAAGTGTAATGCTAACTAAAGACATTTATGGAAAAACGCTATCTACTTCTTTTAATACAGCTATTAGCGCATACGCCCAAAAGGTAAAGCCAAGAATTAAAATTCAATGGCTTGATAGTCGCCATATTGATAATTTAACAGTAACTACCAACTCAGCAAATGTTGCCGGCGATAGAAGCTCTAGTTATTATTTCAGTCCACAAAATTCTATGAGTGGGAATGATAGACAAGGTTTTACTTGGGGTGTCTGTGATTCTAAAGATGCAAATGGTCAAGTTATTACCGCTGATGGCACATGGTATACGATGCCAACAAATCTTGATGACTATTACAAGTATGGATGGTGGTCAACAAATAAAAGTCAGTCATCCGCATCGGGAACATACAATGGTTATGGTTTCGTTACTGAGCCATATGTTGAATATACTTTTACACAGAGAAAAGTAAACAGAATTAGGGTTGCAACATCTGAATTCAATGGTCGAATTAAAGATTATACTTTATATGTTTATAACTCAACATTAACATTGATTCTGCAAGAAGATGGAACAATGCCTGATGATGCTTATTTTGTTGATCATTGGGTCTCAGCAGCCCTTGCTTCACAAGATGTTTATAGAATCAAAGTTCTTGTTCACTCAACAAAGAACCCTGTTGATAATGCAAGGATTCAAGAGGTCTCTCCTATTTATGAAACCGACCTAACAGATTATGTAATCTCTCACTCAGTTGATAGAACAAGAGATTTGCACGAAACGAGTCTTCCTATCGCTGGCACAGGTTCTTCGTCTGCATCCATCACGCTAGATAATACAAATAAAGAATTTAATATGTTCAGCTCTGGATCAATATTTGGACCTTATATGAAAAAAGATTTGAAGATAACTATCGCTAATGGTTGGAGAGTTAAAAAAACAGATGATGTGATCTCAACGACACAGCTTTTGAGTTCAATATCCAATGCTGATACAACAATAATGGTCAAAGATGGAGACATCTTTCCCAATGGTGGAGCAGGAAATTCTTTTGTAATCATCCTCTCCCCCAACACCCAGAATGAAGAATATGTCCTTGTCTCCAGCAAGTCCGGAACAAGACAATTGACAGTTCAATCTCGTGGTTATGGCAACACTATTGCAAAAGCTCATTCAGCAAATGCCACTGTTACATTTGACCCATATGAGTATGTTCATGCCGGGACATTTTATGTTGATGAATGGTCAGGTTCTTCATCGATGCAGGTCTCCATTAAAGCTAATGATGCATCCAAGTTCTTGACAGAAAAGCAAATTACAAAAGGCTTCTTCTTGCAGACGACAACTGCTGGTGATGCTATTGGGAATCTATTGATGATGGGTAATTTCCCACAAGCTGACTACAAACAACTTGTCCGTTACATTGATGAGCCAAAAAGAATTGGAGCGATTGCTCAGTATTCTTTTAATGAACCAACAATTGACAGATCAGCCAATGTGGTTGTTCCATCAACAGGTTTGAGAGCAAGGTTCTGGGGTATTCCAAATGGTAAAGAATATCTTGTAACAGATATTGTTGCTGATGCAATGGACAAACAATTATCCGACATGGATAAAGCTCTTGGTCTCAAGGCGTTCATTTCTCCTAGTTATGTTGCACTGTCAAAGAATTTGGTTGAGGCGGGGAATGCTGGTGCAGCCGTAGCCCTTGAGGATTACGAGTTTACATCCTTTGGGGGTGAGGTCAATGATATTTATTACAATGGTGTTATTGATGGTTATTACATTCCAAGCGAATCTGGTGTTCAAGAATTATTTATGAAAGTTAAGAATGGCGGTGTTCGCGTATTCTTTGATGAAAATTTAATTATCAATGAATGGTTTAACCATGTCGGAGTTTTGACCGATGTATCAAGCACTATATCCTCAAATCTTGATTTAGATGCTGGTATTCCTTACAAGATTAGAATTGAATTCTTTCACACATTTAATACAGATGTATATCCAACATCTGGTGAGATTGTTGCAGCGGGTCTTCCAGCAACACTTTACGCAACATCCGCTTCGTTACAGACAGCTGGTAATATAACCTTAACCAACAGACCCCTTGTTCGGAATGAGGATGGGACAATAAGCACAATTCGTTCAATAAGTTTTAATGATGGAGCTAATGAGACTGTTATACCAACAGTTGTTAATGGAATTATTGTTGATGATCAGACAGCAAAAAATCACTACTTTGCAACCGGTCTTCATCTTGGAAAGTTTGCAATAGGTGCAACAACAGCAGCTTCAATTTATGCTGCAGCACTTCATACAATCCAAGAAGCTTGGATTGATTTGGTTCAACCCTCAAAATTTGATTTGGAATTCTGGAGATCAATTGGCGGATCTGACGAAATTGTTCCAGCTACAGACTGCGCAACCATCGTAGCCTTTGACGCAATAGGCTCTAGGAACGCTTCCCCTGTGATTTCTAACAAGAATGCCAACCATCACAAGAATGACGCAATTTATAACAACCTTCCCCTTCTCGCTCAACCGACAGGGTTGGTCTCTGAGCCAGATAATAAATCTGTATCTTTGACCGGAACGAGCTATATAAGAATCCCCTACCACTCATCACTTGACATCGTAAATAGTGCTAGTGTGAATTATACTGGTCGTTGGTCAATAGAGATTGTTGCAACGTTTCCTAGCGTATTTGCTAGTGGCGGAGAATACGTGTCAGACTGGGATACGGGCGCTGTCTCCAATGGTTTTGCTTTCTTTAATACATCATCATCTCATGGGTTTAAGATATACACAGCAACGGGGCTAGTCACTGTTTCTTCATCAACAGCTCTCTCAACTGCAAACTTCTCTCACCTTTTAGTTACATGCGATGGTTCTCGTGTTTATTACTATGTAGATGGTGTTCTTAAAAACTCTACTGCACTAGCGTCTGCACCGGTTACTTGGGCTTCAGATGATATTACGATTGGTGGTAGGGGTTCATCTTATATAGAGTATGTTAATAATGTAACACCATATGGAGAGACCGCTCCTTCTTCATATGCAAACTTTGTAATTGATGAGTTTGCAATTTATAATACATTTTTAAGTCAAGAACAAATAACTAATAGATATATTGCTACTAAGGTTCAACCATTAACTGTATTCCCATTCCTTTATGGTAATGATAATAGTATTAGAGAAATTATTGACACTATCTCTTTGGCTGATTTTGGTCGTATGTATATTGAAGAAACAGACAATTCAAGGTATGACCACTTCAATAGATTCTTTGAATCCTCAATTGATCAACACGCAAATGTCCAAGCATCAATTTCTGGCGATACACACATTACATCCGCTGACTTCAGTGTTCAGCTTCAAGTCAATAAAGTAACAGTAAATATTGCCGGACTGACATCAATTCTTCAGGGTCGTCAAGGTCTTTGGAACGCAGAAGACCCAACAACTCTCGGTGTTGTTACATTGGCTGCAAATGCAACATCATCTTCAACAAGCATTATCGTTGATACAACCGACAATCCCCCATTCCCGAAGAACGGTTATTTAAAGATTGATAGTGAGATTGTAAAATACACATCAATTACATCAAATTCTTTCAATGGTCTTGAGAGAGCGCAGTTTGACACAGTTGCTGCTGCACATACCACGGCAGCAAAAGTGCGGGAAGTTAAATATTACGACATCAAATATGATAAAGCTCCCGCTTTTGATATCCAAAGCCCATTTATCAGTGCTATTCGCTATGAAGACCCAGACCTTGTGGAAATTCATAGGTTCTTGCCAACAGCTTATGGTGCTGAGTTAATCATGGTCGCTTCAAACTCCGTTGAGGCAAATAGTTTTGCCTACCTTCAGGGGACAAACCCTCTTACAGGGGAAGTCCAATTGACATCAATTGCTGGTACACCGATTCTGACCACAGAGCAGGCAAGTCAGGTCAAGACGCAGAGCGGAACACTTGCCTCAGACATCAGGAAATACGGTTTAAAGGAGATTGTCATAGACAATCCTTATATCACAGACGCAGAACATGCCACAAAAATAGCTAATTTCATGATTTCTAAACTTGCAGAACCTGTCCCCATCATCAATATCAACGCAATGGCTATGCCTAAATTGCAATTGGGGGATAAGATTCGTATTACATCAATCAATTCACTTGATATAATTAATAGTGATTACTGGGTTGTCTCTCATAGCATGAGTGTTGGGGATTCTTTGGATCATTCAATTACATTAAGGAAGGTTGTCTAATGGCAAGAGTCAAAATTGCTGGAACATCAGGTGCTTCTGAAAACACAATTGTTTTTTCATCGGCTGGTGGACACTCTCATAACGGTCAGAACTCATCTTTGATTGATTCAACCGCTTATTCAATGTATGACTTCTCTCCAACATTTGTGGGAACAGAGGTTAATCCGGATAGAGCTGTTCGCCAAGAAAATAATAGAATTGCATTTGAAGATGTAATCAAGAGGGTTGTCAATAACTCAGTTCTTGCACCTGCCGGTATTCGCCTAGAGCCGGGTTCTCTTAATGGGTCATTGATTATTGCCAACACTATTACAGCAAATCAACTTGCTGCTAATACAATCACTGCAGCTGAGATTTCTGCAGGAACAATTACTGCAAATGAGCTTTCATCAAATATTGTTTTAATCAATAACAGAATTGTAAGTCAGAACTGGAATGGAACAATCCAAGCAAACGGAACAATATTTTCTAATGGTATTGGAAGTGCTGGTTGGGCTATTACAAATACACATGCTGTATTTGATTCAACATTGATTCGTGGTTCCATTGCTGCAAACTCCATAGTAACTCCGGGCTTAACAATTTTTGCAAATGGTGCGATTACTAGCAATAACTTCAGCACAACAACAACTGGTATTGTTACTGCAACTAATGCGATTATCTCTGGATCAATTACATCGGGGTCGGGATCTATCGGTGGTTGGACAATTGATACAAACAGAATATATGGTGGTTCAACATACCTTTATTCCAATGGCAGTATTGCAGTTGGAGCTACAACCATTGCTGCCAACGGTCAGATTACAAATGGTGGTTATACCCTTTCAGCAGCTGGAGATTTGACAGCAACAGGTGCGAATATTAATGGCATAATCACATCTACATCCGGAACCATTGGTGGTTGGACAATTAATCCATCGTCAATTTCAGCTGGTAGCACTGCTCTTTATAGCAATGGGTTTATTTCTGCATCAACAGGGTCTTTTACTGGAGTAATCACGACAACATCTGGAACTATTGGCGGTTGGGAAATTAATGGTTCTGGTCTTCAAAAAACAGTGAGCGGTAGTTCATCCAATATATATCCGGGACAAATTGTGCTTGGAATTCTAACTGATGAAGTCAGTGGTAGCACAGTCCTCTCAGCAGCTCGTATGACTATGAGCGATGATAACTACTTTAGCCGTGTCAAAACGGATGGTATTTCAATTCAGGAATACGCAGCTGGTACAACATCCTACTTTAAACATTTTGGTGCTCAATTGTATGGAAACATGTACCTTTTTGGAGGCAACCTAACTGCAACCAGTAGTGGTGGGTCTGGTGGAACTGTATCCGCTGTAACCTGCAATGCTACAACTTTTAATGGAACCCTTAACGGCAATGCAAGCACTGCCACATACGCAACTACTGCTGGGCTGCGTCTTGGTCGCATTATTGATATAACATCGGCATCATCGGGTCAAGATTTTATCATTGCAAATGGTAACGGCTCAGGCGTATTGAGGGTTGCTTCAGAAGCTGGGGTTTACAGCAAAGTTGTTACTGGTAGAGCTGTTCAAGTCAACAGCTCCGACTTAATTGGGACAACAGCATCAACAGCTCGTCTGAAACAGGATATTGAGCCATATATTTTCAATGAACAAGCTATTTTGTCCATTGAGCCAAAAAGATTTAAATACAATGAAAAGGTGCAACATGGAGGTGACGACTCAGATTGGCTATATGGTTTTATAGCGGAAGAAGCTGTTACAGCAGGACTTTCGGAGCTTTGTGGCTTTGATGAGGAAGGCTTGCCTGACTATTTTTCATATGAGAGAATGTGTGTTGCCCAGCAGCAAATTATCAGAACACTTTGGAATAAAGTTGAATCCTTGGAATCTAGGATTCAAACCCTTGAGGGTGTATAATAGGTAGACATGGCTTACGAAAACTATTCATTTGTATCTTGGACACCGGGGACACCTATCTCAAGTGACCGTCTGGGTCAGATGTCTACCAATATTGGTCAGGTCAAAGATGCTACTGATGATAATCCAAAGGGGATTCTGAAGCTAAAGACTATCTCGGGAAGCACTTTTGGTCCATATTCAGATTGGAACACTGAGCATGAAATTATTTCTCTTGAGAACGAGGGCGGTGCTGGTGTTAATAACCTTGTCAATGTTGGAGTTAACCGTTACTACAGACTCACTCTTTCATTCCCCGGAATCAGTATTCTTAATGCAGGTGCAGAAGATTCAACTTACCTAATCACATTAAATGAGGGCACAACAGCTGCTCCAGTGGTTCTTTCAACTTGGAAAGCAACAGCTGGTCCATTTACTTTTATCAATACCGCTGGTGCAAATGCTGCTATTGGTAATGAAATTCTGAAGTCGTCATCTTTCCCTACAAGGATTGGTGCAGGAACTTACTCAACAATTTTTGACAGCACAGGTTCGGGTATTACAAACAAAAGATATTATATTGGAATTACAAGAGATGATGGCTCCACTCAGAATAATAACCCAACCTTCCAGATTCTCACTAGCGATGCCAGAATGCAGTTTTATGCAGAAGACATCGGGGGGTCTGTATAACAAGTGTCTGAAAAACCGCTCGCCTCTCAGCGGAAAGACATTCCTTGGACAGACAGATCATCTGTCGGTGATTTAAACCCCAATTATGCCGGTGGAAAATACATAGATGATAAAGGTTATGTTCGTGTTTTAATGCCAGAACATCCTTCCCATATCAAAGGTTACATCTACGAACATCGTGCGGTTATTGAGCACTACCTCCGTAGATTCCTGAACCCTTGGGAGACTGTCCATCACATCAATGAGATTAAGAGCGACAATCGTGTAGAGAATTTGTTCCTCTGCACACATCCTGAACATAGTGCAATTCATAGAGAAGGAAAGCGCCCAACTCAAGATCACCGTGATAAGCTACGAGCCAATATGAAACAAAGAAAAAAGGTTGTAAAAAAGAGCTTAAAACCTCGTCTTGATGCCCGACCAAAAAAAACTAATTTTGAGTGAAAATCGCATTCCATGCGTGTATAATTATCCTTATGAAAATTTGTGAAACCGAAGGTTGCCCATTGGAGTTTGAACCCAATACGGCAAATCAAAAGTACGCAGACTCATCGTGTAGAAAATCTATCGACACAATGGGTCTTTGTAAATATAGAAAAGAGAATGGATTAGTTCCAATGCCTAAAGATGCATTAACAGGGGCAGAACCCCAAACAGAAACAGAACTGAAGATTAGCTACACAAAGCTTCTTCAGGAATATGAAAAGATTAAGACAAAGGAAGATCATCTTGCCAATGCCGTGTTCAGAGCGGTTAAAGAAGGTTTGTCCGACTACAAGTATGTTCCAGTCCCTAAGCCCCCTGCTGACCGCAGGAAGGGCACTGAAGAGGTTGCAGTCGCTGTTATCGCAGACTGGCAATTGGCTAAAGTCACTCCTGACTACAATACTAAAGTCTGTGAACGCAGAATTGACCAGTATGCAGACAAGATTATCCATCTTACGGAAATCCAAAGACAAGACCATCCTGTGCGTGAAATTCGTATTTGGGCACTGGGAGACATTGTTGAGGGTGAGTTAATCTTTCCCGGACAAAGTTTCCTTGTAGATGGTGGTTTGTATCGTCAAATTACTGTTGATGGTCCAAGAATCATGAAGAACTTTATTACAAAGATGCTTGCCAACTTTGAGAAGGTTACATTTGTCGGGGTCATTGGTAATCATGGCTCTATCGGTGGTCGTGCAAGGCGTGATCATGACCCAGAAACAAATGCGGATAGAATGCTTTATCGTATTGTTGAACTGATGTTTGACGGAGAGAAGCGTATCTCTTTTAATATTCCAGATGGTCGTGGTGAACGCCATTGGTATGCGATTGATTCAATTGGTAAGTATAAGTCATTGCTTATACATGGAGACCAATTCGGCAGCCTTTCGTCATTCTACTCTTTCCAGAAGAAAGTTTATGGGTGGAAGATTGGCGGAATTGAACGCAAAGATAATGATGGAAATCTTATTGATGAGTTTAACGATGTTTATTTTGGACACTTCCATACTCCAACAAAGATGACATTCAACACAGTGCAGTGTCGTATCTCTGGTAGTCCAGAATCAACCAACACTTATGCTATTGAGGTTCTAGGTGCTGTTGGTCAAGCTTCACAGCCTTTGATGTTTGTTCACCCTGAGAAGGGGATTGTCACAGCAGAGTATACTTGCTGGTTGGACTGATAATTAAGTTTATAGAAATGAATATGGAGAGTAAGAGATGCTAACAGCAAAGCTGATTCAAAATAAATTCTATTTGTATTCCGGGACTATCGTTAAGATTAAGAAAATAAATAAATCTGTAAATAAGATTTATGTTGAAAAACTTATTGATGATTCTAGGGTTGTTATTCCATTCCAACAAAATGAGCTTCTTTTAAAGCGTATTTATACTGTTGGTGAAGTTGCTAAGATTGTTGAAAGAAGACCCGATACAATACGGAAGTACGAAAAGAGAGGGTTGATACCAAGTGCAGAAAAATTTGGTTCTGAATACGGTGCGTATTCCTCTTGGCGGTACTATAATGAAGACGATGTTTACCAGATGGTGGAGTTTTTTAGCTCCAGAAATCCGGGTAGACCAACGAACGATGCTGGTATCAGCATTGATAATAAAATAAAAACATTAAACAACAAAGTTAAATTAACTACAAAGGAGCGTTATGTCTCAGGAAAATGAAATTGAAATTTGGGCATCTATCGGTGTTACCAAAAATCTCGGCAACTACGAATCACTCAGGCTAGATGCCGGTGCAAGAACCAAAGCTTCATCCACAGAGGATGAGAAGGCTTGGGAGAAACTGTGGGCATCCATTGATGCTCAGATTGAAGCGAAACTCCAAGAACTGGATAATGGCACTAGCAAGTAACTGGAAGAGAAATGCACTCTGTGCGAGCGATCCTAAACAGTACACTTGGTGGTCTTATGATAAAGACGACATTGCTTATGCAAAACAAGGTTGTTCTCGGTGCTCAGTTCGTGCAGAGTGCTTTCTCTCAGCTTGGGAATCAGATGAATTCTATGGTATTAATGGTGGAATCTCAGAGTTTGAGTTTCTATTAAAGACATGGAAGAAATCCAAAAAGGAATCCAATGTTAACTGGAAAAGAACTGATAGAGATCTTCAAAGAATCATGCGAGAAATCGCATAAGCTTTTTATACCAGACTCTCCAAGGCAAGAATCCGTTGCGGATGCCTTGGCAAAACATTATGATAGTGAAATACTTGAAAAAGCAGTTAACTATTATATTAAAAAAAATCACGGTCCATTTTTAATCTTTGACTTTGCCATTGAATCACGCACAGTGTTTGATAAGGTAAAGTTTGAAGAGGAAGCAAAAAACCGTTTCCGCAACTTAGTAAAAGAAACCCACGACAGATTGGCATCTGATGAACTATGAAGTCAGACTTCTTAATTCCATTATTGACACAAAAGACTTTACATCCGCAGTTAATGGCGGTGTTGAGAATATGTTTATTGAGTATCGTGATGTATGGAACTTCGTTGTTTCACATTACGACCAACACAAGAAAATACCATCCAAGGAAACTGTAAAGCAGCACCATCCGGAATTCGAATTTTTCGCTACTCCAGAACCATTATCCTATTATCTTGATGAAGCCAAGAAGGAATCACTGTCGTATCAGACAAGGGTGATTGTCTCTAAAGCTAATTCAATCCTTAATGACTCTGGACCAAAAGAATCACTTTCATATCTGATGGAAAGCACATCTAAACTTTACAAGTACGCAAGTAACCTTAAAGACACAGACCTTGCTGGCGAGTGGCGTGACAGGTTTGAAGACCTAAAGCAACGGTCAATCAAGGGTGCTGGTGAACTACAAGGTATCCCTAGTGGTATCGGTGTGATTGATAAATCATTCGGTGGTTGGCAACCCGGAGACTTCATTGTTCTTCTTGGTTGGACAGGTGTTGGTAAATCGTTCATCGCTAGATTGTTTGCGGTTAACGCTTGGAAAGCTGGCTACAGACCGCTGATCATCTCTCTTGAAATGAATAAGCAACAAGAGGGTCAGCGTCTTGACACACTATTGAATAATGGTGAAGGTCACTTTACTAACACAGACTTGGTTCGTGCTAATCCAAATGTTGTTGATGGTTATGAGAAGTGGGCAGAGGAAACCTTTGCGGGTAAGCATGCTATCCATCTTGTTACATCAGAGGGGCTGGAGACAGCTGACCAGAACATGGTGCAAGCAAAGATTGACCAGTACCAACCGGACATTGTAATCCTTGACTACCACGGTCTATTTGATGACTCAAGCGGTGCGAAGAATGAAACAGAGAAGGCTAAGAATCTATCTAAAGCATTTAAGCGCATGGCGGTTAAGAATGGAGTGCCAATCATTGATGTGGCAGCAGTAACTATGAATGATGGTCACTCAGAGCGACCACCAGAATTAGAAGAAGTCGCTTGGAGTAAGCAGTTAGCATATGATGCTGACTTAGTGTTGGCAATCCATCGTGATTACAACTCTGATTTATTCCAAGTGGTATCAAGGAAGGTAAGGCGGTCAACTCATTTTGGTTTCCTCCTTCGTTGGAATTTAGACACAGGAAAGTGGGCAGAAGAATGGGATCTGTAAAGAATAAGAAAAAGAATGTTCTCTACGGGGAAGCTCAAGACATCTAGACAATCATTAGGTTAAGACCTTGGATTGAGGATGAATGTCGTAAGAAATACGGAGACTTTAGAAAGAGTGATCTTGTAACAGATTATGATGCAAAGACAAACATTTTCAAGTTCAAGCTCTTCTTTCACAAGTAAGATGGAAGATGAAATTCGTAAGCTATTTGATAGTTACAACATTGATGTAGCCTCAGATAGTGGTAATGAATTTAATATCTACTGTCCATTCCACAAGAACCTTCACAGTCCAGCTTTCTTTATTAACAGGAAAACTGGGCTGTGGCAGTGTTTTAATCCGTCTTGCGCTAAGCGAGGAAACTTTAGACAGCTTTATCGTCAGATAACAGGCAAGCCATACGGTAAGAGTATAACTCTTGACTCGGCTGCTCTGACTAATGAGATTGAAAGAGGATTCCGGGGCAAGGTTATCTCAAATGAGATTGATATTGATTCTGTTGCTGTTGATTATGACAACAATGATGAAACAATGTTATTGTCTAAGTTCCTTGACAGAGGCTTATCACTTGACACGATGGATCACTTTGAGATTGGTTTCTCTAGAGTTAAGGATAGAATTGTTATTCCAGTAAGAGACCCCAACTACAAGCTGGTTGGTTTTATTGGGAGAGCAACGACTGATGAACAAGAGCCTAGATACCTATACAATAAGGGATTCAAGCGAGCTGATGTATTATTCAATATTCAGAATGCAAAGAAACACCCAAGTTGTATAATTACAGAAGGTAGTGTTGACGCAATGATGGTTCACCAAGCTGGTTATCCTAATGTTGTATCAACACTCGGTGCTCAAGTTAGCAAAAATCAAATAAAAATGCTCAAAAGGTATTTTGACGAATTAATTATATTTTCCGACAACGATGACGCAGGAATCGCCATGAAGAATGATATAATAAACCTCTGCCGAGGCAAAGTTCTTTCCGAGGCAAAGATAGCTGATGGTTGCAAAGACCCCGGCGAAATGAAAAAAGAACAAATCACACACAGTATTGAAAACAAAATTTCAATCATATAACAAAAGGAAAACAACATGACATTTGCAAGTATTAAATCACTTCAAGACCTCGAAAAGAGCGTCACACCTACACAAAACAAACAAGGAACTGGAATCAAAAAGTATTTCAGCCTTTCATCAGGAGATTCATTCAAGATTCGTTTCCGTCAGGAACTTACTGAAGATGCATCATTTTTTGATGAAGAGGTTGGTACAGGGATGACAGTACCTGTCGTAACATCACCTATTAACTGGAAATGGCGAGCAGCTTCTACTTCTTCACTTGAGAAGTTTAACTATCGTTGCTGGGCAACCGAACAGGCTGTTCATGACAAGGCTTGGAAACCAAAGCCCCATTTGCTTATCAACATCGCTGTTGAGATTGAACCCGGAGTTTGGGAGCCTCGTGTCCTAGATACGACTTTTAACCAACGCCATATCGGTATGATTCTTATTGAATATGCAAAAGAATTCGGAACGATTACTGACCGTTATTACAAGTATTCACGCACAGGATCATCTGCATCAGACACAAACTACAGTTTGATTCCTCTCTCTCAAGGAGAGATGCCTGCTGAAATCACTGAATTGCCAATGCATCAGCTTGACAGCATGTACCTTACTCTCTCTTACGATAAGCAAGAGAAGTTCTTTACAACCGGAGAAATCGCCAAAGATTCTTGGTGATTAATTAACTACAACGATGAAGCCCTGCCTAAAAAGCAGGGCTTTATCTATGTTAGGACACAAATGAAAAACAAAAATATTGTTCTTGACCTTGATGGTGTTATTGCCGATATCTCATCTTCTATTGATGAATACATCGCTGGTACTGGTGTAAAAGAACATTACGATTATACGCATTGGCTAACATCTGATAACGATGATAAAGAAGCTATGAAACTATTTAACGACCCTCTTTTCTGGAAAAATCTGAAGCCATACGAAGATGCTTGGCATCAAGTTAATAAATGGTTTAGTGAAGGCATTGATGTCCATATTGTTACAGCAAGAAGATGTGAAGCTGCAGTCCAGAATACATCTCCTTGGCTTGATGGTTGGAGAATTGCAACGCTTGAACCTGTGTTCACAGGAATACATCAAAAATACGAAGTCATTAAAGATATCAATCCGCAATTTGTTGTGGAGGATAACCCGAACGAAGTTAAAATTTTAATTGATAACGGAGTGAACGCTTTTCTCAGAAAGCAGTGGTACAATGAGCCATACTGGGAAACCTTACCGACCATAGAAACCTTATACGATATAGATTGGAACTAAGTGACTGATTTCGTACACTTGCACTGTCATTCGGAGTATTCACTCCTTGATGGAATGTCAACCCCTACAGAGATTGCAAAAATCTCTAGCACGAATGGTCAATATGCTGCTGCGATTACTGATCATGGAACGATGGGCGGTGTCTTGAAGTTTCAAGATGCCTGTAATAAACAAAGCGTGAAGCCAATCTTTGGTGTTGAAGCTTACTTTGTCCCGTCTATCAATACAGATGCTCAGACAAAGTATGAGCGTTTCCACTTAATCCTTCTTGCAAAGAACAATACTGGACTGCAGAAGCTTTTTAGGATTTCACAAACTGGGTGGACAGACAATTTCTATTACAAGCCTCGCATTGACTTCAACCTGTTAGAAGACATGGTTGATGACGACATTATTGCATTGTCCGGTTGTATGGGCGGTCCAATCTCAAAAGCTATTGAGGCTGGAAACTATTCACGAGCAGAAGAGTTGTCTGAACGATTCATCAAAATCTTTAAAGATGATTTCTACTATGAAGTGCAGGCTTGGAATCCAAAGAATCTTAATGATTCACTCATCAAACTCGCTAGTACTTATGATAAAAAAGTTGTTGCAACGGCTGATTGTCATTTCCCAACATACGATGATCGTGGACCAGAAGAGGTTCTTCTAATGGTTTCTCAATACCCAAGTTTGAATGCAGGTGACATTCGTGTTGCACAACAGAACCTCCATGTTATTCACGATGAGAATGCAAGCATCATTGACAAGATGAACGCCATGTATCCAGAACGCTTTTTGCGGTTTGATGAAATTAATCCATATATCGCTAAAGCCGATGTCGTTCACTCATGGTTTAAAGATGCTGGCTACGACAATGTTGAATACCTTGAGAACACAATGGAAGTCGCTGATAAATGCACAGCAACAATTGCTACAAAGAGAAATCTACTTCCAAAATATTCTAAGGTTCTTGATTCAAACTTCTATCTAAGAGAGATTGCTGAATTTGCAATTCAGACAAACAAGCTCGGTCCTGAATATCAAGAGAGACTTGACGAAGAGCTTGGAATTATTCAGCAACTTGGCTTCTCTGATTACTTCTTGATTGTATGGGACTTGGTTAAGTGGGCTGATGAGAACGATATTGGTCGTGGTACAGGGCGAGGTTCTGTTGGCGGTTCTGTTCTTGCCTACTTGCTTGATATCTCAAAGGTTGATCCATTGAAGTATGGATTGCTTTTCTCACGATTTATTAACCCAGAACGAAATGACTATCCGGACATTGACTTGGACTTTGAAGATAAGCGCAGAGGCGAGGTAAGAAACTATCTTCGTGATAGATGG
>Ga0114969_10001889_pt1 | contig 17487 bp, 15 predicted proteins | sample M_130807_MF_Meta_FD_87316 | JGI IMG/M metagenome (GOLD analysis project Ga0114969, IMG submission 87316) | Freshwater microbial communities from Lake Montjoie, Canada to study carbon cycling - M_130807_MF_MetaG | ecosystem: Environmental > Aquatic > Freshwater > Lake | place: Lake Montjoie...
GGCCAACCGCGCCAAGGGCACCGTGCAAGTCAAAGTGCAGATCCTCGAGCCCGACCGTTTCCTCACCCCCGAACTCAGCGCCACCGTCGATTTCCTAGACGCCGCGAAGTGACGGGGGCGCGCATAGAAGTACTCAAGCCAAGCGGTTTAGTATTTCGACGAGCCCAGAGGTTCGTTGGTTGGCACAAAAAACGGGCTCCCTGGCGAGGGATGAGCTATCGCTGTTCCCTCTACCCGCCACTCTAAGCCATGCCGATCACCCGAGTTATGAAACACTTCCTTGCGGCTTGGGTCCTTTTTTGGGCGGGGTCGGAGTCGGTGAGCGCGCTGGATGCCGGGCAACAACCGGCCATCAGCCGAGCGAATATGGCTTACGGAAAGCATTCCCGGCAGGTGCTCGATTTTTGGCAGGCCACGGGGGATGGGCCCCGACCCGTGTTAGTTTACATTCACGGAGGCGGCTGGTTGACGGGCGACAAGGGTCAGAAAATGCCTGAGTTCGAGCCTTTTTTGAAACGGGGTATTTCGTGTGTGGCGATGAACTACCGACTGGTGCCGCAAGACCCGCTGCCGGCGCCCGTTCACGATGCGGCGCGGGCGATTCAGTTTATTCGATCCAAGGCCATCGAATGGAAGCTAGATCCTCGTCGCATTGCCTTAACCGGACCGAGTGCGGGTGCCTGCACTGCGATGTGGATTTTGTTGCATGATGACCTCGCCGATCCCAAGGCGGCGGACCTGGTGCAGCGTCAATCCTCCCGTGTTTGTGCTGCCGCGGTGACAGTGGGTCAGACCTCCATTGACCCCCAAGTGATTGAAGGTTGGTTAGGGCCCATGGTGTTGCAGCATCCCATGATCTACCTCGCGGTCGGGGAAACCACTCTTGCGGCGGCGCAGCAAAATGACGCCAAGCACCGCAAAACCTACGAGGAGTTTTCGCCGATAAATCACGTCGACGCCCAGGATCCCCCGTTGTTTATGACCTGCAGCGCAGAGATGGATTTTCCTGCTCGAGATGCTGGGCATGGCATTCATCACCCGATTTTCGGGGTTAAGCTGAAGAAGAAATCAGACCAGGTGGGACATGAGTGCCATCTGGTGATACCGGGCTATTCCAAGTCCGAACAGTATTCCGACGCCCAAGCGTTTCTGTTGGCAAAGTTGCTAGAAAAATAGCAGGGAGTGAGGGGAATGAGGGGCAGGCAACGTCTTCTGACAGTTTGGCAACCCAGCCAGTTGGCAATGGCAGTCAGTCTCAAGAGGAGCATCCGTCTCTCACCGGAGTGAGTGCTGGAACGTGAACATCCTGATTCCGGTTGGCGCGGAGTGCCAAAAACCGCCGCTCAGCCACGTTACCTGTGAACGCAGACCTGACCCGCGGAGCATCACCGAGGATGCATTCGAGGTGAACAGGCCGCGGAAACAAGACTCCTGAGGCCGCAGGTTTGCTCTGTGCTACCGACTGAGGTTCTCGACTTCCCCCGGGGTGGCCGTAAGACTCTTGTGCAGAACCTGTATGTCGGAATCTGAACCCACGACGCCTCCCGCCCCGGCAGACTTCATCCGCGATATCGTCGCGGAGGATCTCCAGTCCGGGAAGCACCCGCTCAGCGTCACCCGCTTTCCGCCGGAGCCCAATGGCTACCTGCACATCGGCCATGCGAAATCCATTTGCCTCAACTTCGGCATCGCCCGGGAGACGCACGGACGTTGCAACCTGCGGATGGATGACACCAATCCCACCAAGGAAGAGGTCGAGTACGTCGAGTCCATCCAGGCCGATGTCGATTGGCTCATCGGCGGTTGGGCCGACGACCGCCTGGGCCGCAAGGTGCCCGGCGATGTGAGCGGGTCCGCGGTGCTGACCTCGGAGGCCTCGGGCCGAACTCTCGAGCCGTTCTTTGCTTCCGATTATTTCGAGCAAATGCTCGCCTTCGCGGTGGAACTCATCCGCCGGGGCAAGGCCTACGTGTGCGACCTGAACCCGGAAGAGATGTCTGAGTACCGGGGTGTGCCCGAGCGTCCCGGCAAGCCGAGCCCATGGTGCGAGCGCTCCGTGGAGGAGAACCTCGATTTGTTCGAGCGCATGCGGAAGGGCGAGTTCCCGGACGGCACCCGCACGCTGCGGTCGCGCATCGACATGGCGTCGCCGAACATTCATTTGCGTGACCCGGCCCTGTACCGGATCCGCCATGCCACGCACCACCGGACTGGAGACCGTTGGTGCCTGTACCCGATGTACGATTACGCCCATCCGATCAGCGATTATTTGGAGGGCATCACCCACTCGATTTGCACGCTCGAGTTCGAGATTCATCGGCCGTTCTACGATTGGGTGCTTCAGTCGCTCGACCTTCCGCGCACGCTGCCCCGCCAAATTGAGTTCGCCCGTCTGAGCCTCGGCTACACGGTGATGAGCAAGCGCAAGTTGCTGCAGCTTGTCGAAGAAGGCCTGGTCAGCGGTTGGGATGATCCGCGCATGCCGACCTTGAGTGGCCTGCGTCGTCGGGGCGTTCGGCCCGAGGCGTTGCGCGCCTTCGCCTCCGCCATCGGCGTGACCAAGTACAACGGCCTCACCGAGGTGTCGGTGTTCGAGAGCTGTATCCGCGATGACCTGAACCTCGTGGCCTTGCGCCGTCTGGCCGTGCTGCGGCCCATCAAGGTGGTGTTGACCAACATCGCCGAGGGCGAAACCCACTGGTTCGATGCGGTCAACAACCCGTCCAATCCTGAGTTGGGCACGCGCAAGATCGCCTTTACCCGCGAGCTGTGGATCGACTCCGACGACTTCATGGAAGTGCCGCCGCCGAAGTATTTCCGGCTGCGTCCGGGCGGTGAGGTGCGGCTCAAGTACGCCTGCATCATCCGCTGTGACGAAGTCGTCAAAGATGCCGCCGGTGCGGTGGTCGAACTGCGCTGCACGGCCGATCTTGAGACCCGCAGCGGCGGAGCCAACGCCGCCAAGAAGGTCAAGGGGACCATCCATTGGGTCAGTGCCGCCCATGCCATTCGGGCTGAGGTGCGTCTGTACGACCGGTTGTTCACCGAAGAGGCACCGGAGGCCGACGGGCGAGATTTCAAGTCGGTGCTAAACCCCGAGAGCGCTCACACCATCACCGCTTTGCTGGAGCCGTCCCTGGCTGAAGCCCGCCAAACCGACCGCTTTCAGTTCGAGCGCGTGGGATATTTTACCCTGGATGTGCCGTATTCCCCGACGGGCGTTGCTCCCACCTCGGTGCCCCTGATCTTCAACCGGACCCTGGGACTCAAGGACAGTTGGGCCAAGGAAATGGCCAAGAAGTAGCCACTGCGTTCACTCCGTTGCCTGCATCCATGGATTCGGATCTTGCCTCGTCCAAAGCTTGGGAACTCCTGCGGCGAAGCCTGTCGCGGGATCGCCTGGCCCATGGGTATCTCTTTATTGGCGATGACATGGATTCGCTCGAGGTGGGGGCGGAGGCGTTGGCCCAGACGTTGAACTGCTCCGCGCCTCCGGAACGATCCCCGGGCGGCACCCCCATGGCTCCCTGTGGCCAGTGCCCCAACTGCCATCGGATCGCCGCGCGCAACCATGCCGACGTCACCTGGGTGCGTCCGGAGAACAAGTCCCGCCAAATCAGTGCTGACCAGACGCGCGAGATCGTCCGCATGATCACTCTCAAACCCATGCAGGGGTTTCATAAGATGGTGATCTTTGCCGGGGCCGATCGCATGAACACGTCGGCGGCCAATATCTTTCTCAAGACCCTGGAGGAGCCGCCGGCCGGTTCCGTGCTAATTCTCCTGACCACCGAGCCGAGCCGGCTATTGGAGACAATTCTTTCCCGATGCCAACGGGTCAGCTTCGGTGTGAGGCCCTTTCGAGTGGGTGATGAGGTCGGTCGATGGGTCACCGATTTCGCGCGTAAAGCCGCACCGGGTTCGACCGGGGTCCTGGCTCGCTATCAACTCCTGGGCACCTTGCTCGAGTCGCTGGCGGCGGCGCGCGAGGTGATCGAGGAGCAATTGACCGCGACTTCGCCGCTAGCCAAGTACCCGGATGCCACACCGGTCCAGAAGGAGCAGTGGGAGGATGCCCTGACCGCGGCCATCGAGGCCGAATACCGTCGTCGTCGCGGAGAATACCTGGCGGGTCTCCAGGCCTGGCTGCGCGACGTGTGGCTGCGGGTTTGCGGGGTCACGGGTGAATCAGCCTTCTTTCCCACGTTGGAATCTGCCACGGAGGCCGTGGCTGCCCGCCTCAAGGTGGCCCAGGCGCAAAATAATCTGGAGAGTTGGGAAAGTACCCAGCGACTCCTCCACACCAATGTTCAGGAGGCCTTGGCCCTGGAAGTCGGTCTGCTGAGGTTGACCTTGTGAATGGCCCCGCATCTCCCACTCGTTCTTCCAGTCCGGAGGCACTGCGTTTCTTTGCCCTGATTTTCGGCGCGTTCTTGGGGCTTTGCATTCTGAAGTGGGGCAACCCCGTCATTCTCGATGCACAAATTCCCATGCCCCGGGATGCGGCGGAGTGGCTTCAGCAGCCGTGGCCGTCGCGCCTGGCCCCGCCGTTCCTAATGGTGCTGGTCGTGGTCGGAGTGATGACTTCCAAGCCGATGGAGTCGCTCCGGGGTCGCCACTTTCCAGCACTCCTGCTCATTTTGCCTGCCATCTGGATGGCGTGGCAGTCGTTGGCGGCGGGCCGTTCGATTGATCCGGTGCTCACCGGGTTGACGCTCCCTCAACTGGCCGGCTGCCTGGCCTGCTACAGCCTGGGTTTTCTGGTGTTGGGTCCGGCACTGCGCAGCGGTTGGCTCTGGGTCGGACTCATCGCGGGTTTCGGTCTCTGCCTCAACAGGGCCGCCCAACAGCACCTCTTTGAATTGCGCCAAGACTATCAAGTGTTGCTCGAAGGGCAGGCGACGGGTTGGACCAATTTCACGGAGTCGTCGTTGGCGGAATTGAGGGCCAATCTTCTGCTCATCCAGACCAACGGCGTGGAAATTGCCAATCCGGTCATCCTCGACAAGATGAAGCGGGCGCGTGTGAACGGCACGATGGTTTATCCGAATGCGCTGGCTGGAATGATTCTGTTGCTCTTGCCGGCGTCCTTGGCGGTGCTGGCAACGGTGAGCGGCACCCTGAAGGCCTCGGTCCGGCGCTTGGTGGTGGGAAGCTTTGCTGTGCTCGGCCTCCTGACCCTGTATTGGACGGGGTCTAAGGCCGGTTGGTTGGTAGCGATCGGGGTCGGTGCGGTCGCACTGCTCTTGCGGCCGGGTTCAGCCCGAATCAAGGCGGCTTGGGTGGCGCTGTTATTGGCCGGTGGACTAGGGCTTTTTGGACTTCGCTTTGCTGGCTACTTTGCCAAAGGGGCGACCAGTGCTGTAGCTCGAGCCGATTATTGGAAAGCCGCTGTGCAGAACACTTGGGAGCATCCGCTCTGGGGCAGTGGACCGGGAACGTTCCAGCGACCTTACGCCCGCCTGAAGGCTCCGGAATCGGAGATGGCCCGGTTGGTTCACAACGATTTTCTGGAGCAGGCGAGCGACTCCGGATTGCCCGGATTCGCCTTCTATACGGCGTGGATCGGGGGGCTGCTTTGGACCTTGGGTCGGCGAATCACCCGTGAAAAAGACCTTGGGGCTCAGCCCCTGAAAGCATCGCCCGCGGGTGCGGCGCAAATTTCGGGTACCGGGTGGCTGGTGTGGCCGGAGGCAGACCGTCAGCGCCTGGAGTTGGCGGTGTTCATTGGCCTCCTCGGATGGTTCACCCATGGATTGGCCGAGTTCGGGCTCTACATCCCCGCCTCGGCATGGACTGCGTTCACCTTGGCGGGCGCGCTGCTTGCTGGCGTGATGCCGCGGCGCTGAGCCGGAACGATTGGAGTTGGATCGGTGGTGCTGGCTGCGTTTTCTTCCGCAAGAGCTTCGTTGTTCGCTCGATTCGAGTTTCAACCATGGGTCTCAAGCACGAGCCTCAGCTTGGCCCGCGCCTCACTCTCGCCTCGTCCTGCGAAAGAATCCGCCACGCTGTCACTTTTCTCCCAACTGCATCGTTCCGGCTGAGAGCCTGTCTGAAGCGGATTGGTCGGAACCGTCAGCGGTATTTCTGGTTTTCCGCGTACCATGCCACCGCCGCCATGAAGGCCACCACGGCCAGCACCGCAAAGAAGATCTTGAGGACGCTGTAGGGTCGTTCTCCGGCGATGTTTCCGGTGTAGCCGTTGATCACCACTTGGTAGCTCTTGCGTCCGTAGTCGTAGGTTAGCAGCCAGACGGGCACCAGGATGTGCTTGAAGGTCTGGCCGCTCCACTGAATGGAGACCTGCAAATTCATGTGCGTGTCTCCGGGAACTTCGCGGGCGCAGAGCGAGCGAACTTGATCGGCCATGTCTTGGCGTGCAGCGGTCGCGGCCCCCACAAGGTCGATTTGATAGCGCTCGACGGTCCAGCCGGCGACGAACCCATCATGATACGGCACCAGTTCAGCGGTGGGAAACGGTTCAATTTTGCGCAGGAGGTCCGACTTCACGCCCTTCGATCCCGGCACGAGTTCATCGTCGAAAAAGTGCGCTAAGGAGCCGGAGCTCGTGACCCACCGCGTGTGGCGGACTTGTCGGGTCTGAGAGCGTCCGTTGGAGTCGGTGTAGGACTCAGTTGTGTAATAGTAGTACCCGCTGAGGGCAGTCCAATGAGCTGCCGCGTGCGCATCGAAGGTCCAGTAGGGCAGGTACACGCCGTGGACCGTGTCGGTGAGGGCCCGTTGACCGAGGTTCGATGGTGCAAACCAACGTTCCGAGTACCACTTGCGGATGCTCTCCCGGATCTGGCTCTCGGCGATACGCAAGGGCAGCAAGCTTTCAGGCCGAATGGATTGCTGGAGTTCTTGGTAGGGCACCAATGCCGAAGATCCGCAGAAATCGCACCGCTTGCCTGCCTGTTCGGCCTCGAAGACCGAAATGGCGTTGCAGCTTTGGCAGCGGACGGAACTGGCCTTGGGATTCCAACCGCGCGCGGAGTCGGGCAGTTGTTCGAGTGCCTCGGACAGATCGTGCTCGCGGATCGGATTATTCTGGACCAGCGATTCGGGGTGTTCGCTGGCAGGGGTTGCACAGTAGGCGCAGACAAGGGTCTTGGTCGACGGATCCCAGGTGGTTTCTCCGCCGCAGGCCGGGCAGTAGAACTTGCCTTGGGCTTGACGCTCAGAGGTCGGAGGGACCGGAGGCATCGGTATCGGTGGTGGGACGGAGTCGGGAGTCACAGGGAGTCGTCGATCAGGGGTCCCGGTTGTGAAGGCCTATTTCGGATGAGAGGACAACCATCCGCGGATGGCCGCCGCCTGGGGGTGACTGGGTTCGAGGGCCAACACGAACTCGTAGTGGGTCCGGGCTTTGGCCGGCTCGTCCAATTCTCCGGCGTACAGGCCCGCGGCGGCCAGATGGAGCGCCGTCTCGGTGGGTTTGGCGGCGAGAAACAGTTCGATTTGCTCGGCGGCGTCTTGGGAATGGCCGGCCTGCTTGAGCGCCACGGCGAAATTGCGACGCGACTCCGAGTCGGCGGGGCGGAGGAGCAGGGCCTGCTCACAGGCGACGAGAGCGAGATTCACATCTCCCTGGTCCAGAGCGACTAGGGCGAGGTTGTGATAGGCCTCGTGGAAGGACGGGTCGATCTCGGTGGCTCGACGATACTGGGCAGCGGCGTTAATGAGGTCTCGGCGTTGATGGGCGCCGATGCCTTGCTGAAAGTGTGGTTCGGCGGAAGTGCGATTGCCCGCAGGCAGCAGGCCTACCGCGCGTCGGACGTAGCGGGGCGGGGCGGGACGCCGGGGCGAGGCGATCTCCGTTCGGGGTGCCGGACGCGAGGGAGTCGTTGCGGCGGTGGTCGGCGCGGTCGCTGGGCCCACGGCGGCGGGCGGTGACAGAGGCGTGGGTTTTTTCTGCGGCGAAGAGCTGGGTTTGGACGCCGCCTTGGCGGCGACCTCGGCGGGGTTTCCCGGCGGCCGGGCATCGGAGGCCGCGGCGGTGTTGGTTTCCGAAGACTTGCGAAACCACTGCACGGGGTTGGCCCATTTGCCCGGGGTCACGCGTTGCCACAGAGAACGCTTGGCGGAGTTGTTGCCGTCGTCGGTCTCCAGCGCAGTGGGGGTAGTCTTACCTTCGTCGGCGCTCGGAGACGGAGCCGCGGACACTGCAGGCTCGGTCGGTTTCTGAGGCGTCGGCGCTGCGACCCCTGTCGGAGTGGCCGCGACCGGTTTGGCGGCGGGTTTGGCCACGGGCTCGTCTTGGGCCGGACGCAGAGGCGGATCTTCCTGCACGTTGACGACCTGAAGCGGAGGCGGAGGCGGAGGGACGATTTGCGGAGGGGCGACGGGCTTGACGGCCGCGGGCTCAGGCGTGCGGGCCGGGCTTGTTGGAGGTGTCGACGTCGCCAGGGGTCGCGGGGCTTCGGTCACGGCCACGGCATTGGTCCGCTGGGTGGGTGCCACCGGGGCGGCCGGTCGGCCGGGTCTCTGCGGAACTAACGGCGTCGGTGCATTGGTGCTGACTAGGGCGGTGGGCGGAGTCGCCGGGGTTTCCCACTGGCGGATCAACTCCTGCACGGCGGCGCTTTGAGGAGCGCTCGGGTTGACCGCGAGCCATCGGCGATATTGGGCCGCCGCGGACCGTCGATCCCCTTGAAGCTGATGGGCGACACCCAGGTTGAAGAGAGGCGTGGTGGCGGCCGGGTCGAGGCTGAGCGCGTATTGGAAACAATTGACGGCATCCTTGAAGCGCCGTTTCCGCAGACTCAGTAGGCCTCGGCTATTCCAACTGTCGGCACTAATGGTTCCTGTTGGTTGGATGGTGGCGAAGGAACGCTCAGCATCGTCCCAACGACCCGACTGAAACTGCAGTTGGGCGATTACTTCCCAGACGGCGGCGTCTGTGGGGTGGGCCACCAAGTAGGCCCGCAAGCCCTTCTCGGCCTCCAGCAGCTCACCGCGTTCGAGGTGGGTAATGGCCAGATTGTAGGTGGCCTCGATCCGATTACGGTCGACCTCTAGCGCTCGCAAATAGGCTCGCCGGGCCTCGTTGGTCTTGCCGCTGGCGTGGTAGGCAAGTCCCAGGTGATTGAGAGCCGGGGCGTTTTGCGGAAGATCCAAGGCGGCCCGCTCGAGCAATGGTATGGCCTCGGTTGACTTGCCGATCTGGAGCAAACGATCTCCCTCGATCAACGCCCGTTCTCCCGAGGGACTGCATCCAGCCATAAACAGGCTCAATGTGACCATCGAAGCCTTGCCGAGGGAACCGGGTGAGGGGTGTCGTTTCGGGTTCCCGTGGGCGTTCATCCGTGGAGCTGGAGAGGAGCGGTGTTTGGCTGAGACGTGATCCGTGTCATTGGAGACGTCGATCGTGGTGGGCGCGACAGGACTTGAACCTGCACAGCTTTCGCCAATGGATCCTAAGTCCATCGTGTCTGCCAATTCCACCACGCGCCCAACGCCGACGTCGGCACTCCGCTGCAGGAGTGCGTTCCCCCATTGCTAGGCCGCCAGCCGTGTTTTGGCAAACACAGGCTCTGGCCTAAATCACTATTTCTTGAGGAGAGCGTACTCCATGGAGTCCACCAGCGCCTCCAGCGAAGCGGTGATAATATTCTCGCTCACGCCCACCGTACCCCACTCGCGCTTGCCATCGGTGCTCTGGATGAGCACGCGGGTCTTGGCTCCGGTTCCGGCGACGCCGTCAAGGATTCGCACCTTGTAATCGGTCAGGGTCAGCGTCCGGATTTTAGGGAATGACTTGGCCAGCGCCGAGCGCAAAGCCCCATCCAGGGCATTCACCGGGCCGTCACCCTCGGCCACCGTGTGATGGACTTGATTGCCCACCCGAACCTTGACGGTGGCTTCACACACCGACTGCGGACCGTTGGCCCGCATCGAGACATGGTAACCGTCGACGTTGAAGAGCAGCTCGGGGTTGTTATCGAGCACCCCGCGGATGAGCAGCGCTAGGGAGGCCTCGGCCGCCTCGTATTCGTACCCGGCGTTTTCCCGGTCCTTGATCTTGGAGGTGATGGCCTGGGTCTCCGGTTGGCTCGCGGTCAGCTTGAAGCCCAACTCGGCGGCCTTCACCAAGATGTTGGTGCGTCCGGACATGTCACTGACGAGCACGCGGCGGTGATTACCCACCGACTCTGGGGTGATGTGCTCGTAGCTGCGAGCCACGCGCTCGATCGCATGAACATGGATGCCGCCCTTGTGAGCGAAGGCGGTTTGCCCGATCCACGGTTGGCGCGGGTCGTGGCGCATGTTGGCGACGCCGTCCACGAACTCCGACAGTTCTTTGAGCTTGGGCAGCGACTTGGCCGGCACGCCCCGGAATCCCATTTTGAACTGCACGATGGGGATCACGCTGGTTAGGTTGCAATTACCGGTGCGCTCGCCGTAGCCGTTGATCACGCCCTGAATTTGGGTCGCTCCGGCCTCGAGGGCAGCGATGCCATTGGCCACGCCCAGTCCACAGTCGTTGTGGGTGTGAATGCCCAGGGGAGTATTGAGCTTGCCCTTAGCAAAAGCGGTGATGCGCGCGATTTCCGACGGCAGGCATCCGCCGTTGGTATCGCACAGGCAGATGATATCGGCACCGGCCTGCTCGGCCGCCTGCCACGTGGCCAGCGCGTACTCGGGCTCATCCTTAAAGCCGTCGAAGCTGTGCTCGGCGTCGTACACCACGGTTTTTCCGTGGTCTTTCAGGAAGCGGATCGTGTCGCCGATCATGCCGATGTTCTCATCGGGCTTGGCCCGTAGCACCTCAGTGACGTGCAGCAGCCACGTTTTGCCCACGATGGTGATCACCGGCGTCTCGGCATCCAGCAGCATGCGGATTTGCTCATCGTTCTCGACCGCCACGCCCTTGCGGCGAGTGAAGCCGAAGCTGGCGATGCGAGCGTTCTTCCACTTGCGGCGCGCGGCCTGCTTGAAGAACTCCAGGTCCTTCGGATTGGAGCCCGGCCAGCCGCCCTCGATGTAATGAACCCCGAACTGATCGAGCCGCTCCGCGATCCGCAGCTTGTCGGAGAGCGAGAAATTGATGCCCTCGCCCTGGGAACCATCCCGGAGCGTGGTGTCGTAGATTTCGATCTGCTTTGGCTTCATGAATGAGATCTCTGTCGTGGTGTCGTGGAGTACGGCGTGAGGGGAATATCAAAAAACCCCGTTCCGGCATGCGGAACGGGGCTTCTTCCCAGGCGTTCAACAGTACCGGCTCTCGGATCTTCCCGGAATCTTCCGGATTCCGATCTGCCCGATCAATCCGATTGCCTGAATGGAGAGGTTGAAACGCATGGCACTTCGACCCTCAACAAATGCCAGACCCCGCCCCGCCACGCAAGGCGCGGATTTCGAGGAAGGCGCTGGGTAAGGGTTGCTGTCCAGGTTGCAGTCCAGGTCGGAACTCGGATTGCGGGAGCCGAGGTCCGAGGCCGGGTAGGGTAGGCCGCCCGAGTCCTGGTCTTGGCGGAGAACCCGCGTGCCGTCCGCCGAACAGTGAACCCGAATCGGGACCGCGATGAGCCGGAGATGCTGGAGGTGCCGGAGATGCTGGCGATGTTGGAGGTGCTGGAGATGCTGGAGATGCTGGAGATGCTGGAGATGCTGGAGATGCTGGAGCGCCATGGATCCCAGACGGGAACGGTCTTGGCCAGCAGTCCTGGTCCCACAGTGTTCCGTTCCGGCGCGCTGCCGGTGAACGGGTTGGAGTTGGTGGTTAGGAAGCGCCGTCTGTGCGGCGACCTAAGTCCCGAGTCGGCCTTGGCGATTCTGCAAAAGAACCCGGCCCGACGCGGTCTGGACCCAAGACCAGACCCATGCCATCACCTCAATTTTCGGCCCCTTCGATGGCACGAAATTCCTAGAACGCCACTACCTGAAGGCTCAAGAGAACTCCATCGGTCACCTGTGAGTGTTCAAAAATTATTAATGCCTTAGAGAATAAGGCCCAAAAAATGAGCAATATGACGCAAACTTCCCAACAAAAGAGGCCAAAATCCTAGTCACTCGAATCGAATTACACGAAAATGATGCCCAAAATATTAAAAACGTTGACTGATCTGAATGCTGATTTTAAATAACCAAATACCGATTAAAAGCTTACCAAACCATGGAATCTGCGCCGAATTTTCGGTCGGCAGTTTGTGGTGTGTGTTGGTAGCCCGTCGCGGCCCGAAGCATGCATCGCCGCCCGGGTGATCCCGTCCCAATCGTCGCGCTGGACCTTTCGCGGGCAGGGTGACGTCCATTGCCGACCCGCCAACTTGGCGACCTGCGTACTTGACTCCAGCCGCAGCTCAGATGTTCCCACCACCTTCAACTCCACGGTCAGGAATTGCTACGCAAGCTTTTTCTCCAAACAACGCCTCCCCTCTAAAGGCCCAGCAATTGTACGAACGTCATCTCCGGCGTCACCGCTCAGCGTCATCTTCCAATAGCCCCCCCCTTTCCCACTGTAAGTACAGAGAAACTTAAATATTTTTAAAATGAAACTCAAATCGTTTGCTCTATCTTTGATGGTAGCATCTTCTCAGCTACTGCTTGGTGTTTATCAAACTCAACTAAAAGCTGGGGAATGCTATCGTACTGTTACCAAGTACCCTCTTGATGCTTTTTGTAAAGATAATTGTACTGATGGGAGTGGGAGCTGTTTTTCGAGCTATCAAAAAAAGTATAGTGATAGTGTCCAAATTACGAGTTGCTTGCCTTACCAACCGAGCGGATTTATCAACTGTGAGCCCGGGAAAGAAGAGGTTGTTGGAACAAAATGGAAATGCAGTACAGAAGTCAATACAAAGGGCCTTGTATTGTGTATCACTGCTGCTGCAGGAACCGGTCTAGCAATTTATGCTGCAGCAATAGCTGCCGGAGGAACGGTAGTTCTTTTGGGTATGACCGAAGCACAGTTGTTGGGTCTCGGTGGTGGTGCTTTAACAGGTATTGCTTCTTATTTGGGTTGTGACTATTGTTCAACGCACAATTGTGTTGTAAACAGGTTCGATCCTGGAGAAGATCTAAAAGAGGTGGTGTCTGTCAAGATAAAGGGTCAATGTCCGATACCGAAGGGCTAACCTAGCTTTCAATGAAAAAATGTATTTTATATTTGTGTTTTTTTATTAAGATAAATGGATATTCGGATGCTGGATTTGATTCATTGTCGACTGCGGTTCACTCTCCGTTCCCCGATCTGATTCAAATGGATCTTCAGGTTTTTAGGTCAAATAGACCTGAGCAGGTAAAGCCATTTATCGAAGAAGTGTCAGGTTTGATTTCACAAACAAGCTCTTATCAAATCTGGAGTAATGCGGTTGAAAAAGTGACTCGGAATGTAATATTACGAAACGAAAAAATTTCCCGATGTGTTTTGAATTATCGATTCCAGAAAAGTGGTTTAAATGTAAGGATTGACTCTATTGAAGATTTGAGTGGGAGAAAGGAAGAACCGAGTAGCTTGGACTTCCCGACTCAGATTCATCTTCGCCGCCGAAAATCTGCCCAATCACCTGTAGAAAGATACTCACTTAGTCCCTATGTCAAAGCTGTAAGAATTTCCAACAGGGACTCCGGCATTCCGTTCGACTGGGTCGAAGGTTGGTTGGAGCACCCTCCATCAATAAAAGTTATCGCAGCGTTGTATTTAAAAAGCCCTTCAGAGTTTGATTTTGGAAAAAAGAATGATTATGGAAGATTGCAGTTGTATGAAATGAGAATTAACAGTTCTTCTTCAGTTCGACCACTACTCCAAGTAGTTTATGATTCAGCGACGTCAAAATGGTTGGGGGTTTTTCTACTGAATCCGAATGGTGGTGTGACTAGTGCTGCGGTCGCGTCCGTTGGTTTGGGTGGATATGCATCTGAAAATATTTTTATTCAATTCGATAAATATCCGATTGGTGATAAGGGTGAGATCGGTGGTAGTGCCGTGGTTGTGAAAAACATTTCGCTTGATACTGTTGATCCTGTGCGGTTTGACCCAGTGATCCCATCGGATTGGTTGGTCGTTGATGAACGATCCGGCAAGGCGACTCAAAACGGTGTAATTGTTGGCGATGTGGGGCCGGTAGATGAGGTTAGGCAACCCGATTCGCTCGTACCCACTAAGCGGTTGTTGATGCGATCGATCATCCTTTTAGGATTTGTGGTGTTACCGATTTTGATTTTCTTTGCTGTTAGAAAATACAGTATTTAATGGTCTCTCCTTGAATCGTCACTAAGTCAAAGTGCTGAAGAGGTCCGCGGGCCACCAATAGGTAAAGCTGAATACTTTTTGAGGGATTCGACCGAATCCAATTTGAAAATGGTCATACCGCTGGGCTCGCATTGTACGGCAGCGGTAAGGCGATCAGGAACGGGGTCAGGGAACGATTCCCGAATTCGGTGCTGGCGGGTTTTCTCCACCCATGGAGTATGCCATTGCGGCCAATCGCGTTTGCAGGAGTGACAGAAAAAGGGGGCAGTTCTTGAGATTGATAACTCCCCGCTCAGCGTTCTTCGGCGATACAAGACAAGAGATGGTTCAGATAACCCCGCGTACCCATCGCCAGACGCTCGGCGATCCACCCCGCCGTCATCATCGTTTCCGCCCGCAAGTGCGCCGCCTCCGGTTTCCAATCCGGACGGGGCTTCGTCTTGCCGGATGCGAAGGAACAGGTCCACAAGAAGACCTACCTCTAACTCGTCAATTGGCTCGTCATTAAAGATGGAAAGACGGATTGACGGCAATCCGTCTTTCTGTATTTTAAATCTATGAAAACGACCATAGACATCCCGGAAGCGCTTTACAAAAAAGTTAAAATACGTGCCATTGAACGCGGCCAGACCCTCAAACAAATCGTTCTGACGTCCTTGGAAAAAAATCTGACTGATCCGGCCACGGCCACGGCGACTGTTCCTTATTTCGCTCGGCGTAAGCTGACGCCGGAGTTCGCCGCAGCGGAAGAATCTGGTCTAAATAAGCTGACGCCAGGCACCGGCTCAATCGAAGACATCATCGCAGGCATCAAGGATGACGTCTTGCTATGATTTACTGCGACACCAGCTATTTGGTGCGGCTTTACCTTGCTGAGCCCGGTCACGAAGCGGTTCGTGAGCTTTGCTATAAGGATCAAGTTGCATCCGCAGGGCACGCATTGGTGGAGGTTCCTGCAGCATTACATCGAGCTTTTCGGGAGGGGCGGCTAGCCTCGGCCATCTTTCAAGCTTGTGTGGAGCAGTTTCAAAATGACTGCGCCGCCGAGGCATATCTTTGGCTCCCAGTTGAAGCGGCTCTCTTTGCTTCGATGGCTGGACGGTATGCGAAACTTCCGCAAACCGCCTTCCTCCGCGCCGCCGACGCCCTCCACCTTGCATGTGCGGCTGAGCACGGTTTCACCGAGGTTTATTCCAACGACCGCCACTTCCTCGCCGCCGCTCCGCTTTTTGGACTAAAGGGACTCAATATTATCACCTCCTGAACACAATTCCCACCCAAGCACCCGCCATCTTCTCGCCAGAGAAAAGGATCAAGAAAATGGGGCAGTTCTTGATATTGACTACTCCCCGCCCAGCTTCCTCCGGTGATACACGAGATGGTTCAGGTAACCGCGCGTGCCCATTGCCAGATGCTCGGCGATCCACCCCACCGTCATCGTCGTCTCCGCCTGCCAGCGCCTCCGCCGTCTCCGCGCGCTCCTCGCCTTAATGCTCCGCACCCATCCGCTCGCTCATCTGCGCCAGCATACTCGACCCTCAACTTGCGGACGATGAGTGGAGAGTGGCTTCGGCCGCTTCATGTATCAATATCAAGAACTGACCCTTTGCCGACCCTCAACTTGCGGGCCATGACTGGACAGTGGCTTCGGCCGCTTTATGTATCAATATCAAGAACTGACCCCTTGCCAAGAATGACCCCTTGCCGAGAACGTCATCCGTCGGCACCCGCGCGCTCCCTCATGGAGCCTTGAAGCAAGACGCGTGTCTTGGAATCTCGCCGGCATCAGCCTCTGGGACGGCCGCGCCTCAAAGGCGCTGGAGGATTGGGCCAGTCACCCATGGAAGCGCCGGGATCAGTCCGGCCCACTCGGTGGGTCGATTCAAGTCCCCCGCCTCACCAACCCTTGCGGTAGGCGAGGATGAGGAAGGTGGTGAAGGCGGCGGCGAAGGCCACCAGGGCGAGGATCAGGAGGGCTTTCAGGACCTTGAAGCCGAGCTTCAGGAAGAGCAGCACCAACGCCAAGCCCACCGCCGCAGCCACCGCGATGGCGATCCATTGCGCGGTGCTCAAGGCGGGGAGCATGGCTGGTGGGGGTGAGTCTGTCCGGTTGTTAGGCCGTCAGATTGTCAGATCGTCGTCGTTGCAGCGGGCGTAGCGGTCGGTCGGGCCACGCCCGATTTGCGCAGCACCTCGGCGCCGTGCCGCAGCATGCGCTCGGTGACTTCCCAGCCCAGGCAGGCGTCGGTGATGCTTAGGCCGTATTTGAGGTCCTTGGGATCCTTCAGCGCTTGAGCGCCTTCGGTCAGGTGGCTCTCGACCATCACGCCGATGAGCGGCTTGCAGCCCTCGGCTCGCTGGGCGATGAGGTTCATCCACACGTCTTCCTGACGGGCATGCTGCTTGCCAGAATTGGCGTGGCTGCAATCGACCATGAGGGCTTCGGGCAGTTTGGCGGCCTTCAACTGGGCGGCGGCTTCGGCGATGGAGGCCGCGTCAAAGTTGGTGCTAGCCCGTCCACCCCGCAGGACGACATGGCCGTCGTCATTGCCGGTGGTCCGTACTACGGAGGTGACTCCCTCCTGATCCATGCCCAGAAAATGATGCGAGTGTCGGGCCGAGAGCATCGCGTCGATGGCGATTTGCAGGGAACCATCGGTGCCGTTCTTGAAGCCCACGGGCATGGAAAGACCGCTGGCCATTTCGCGGTGGGTTTGGCTCTCGGTGGTTCGTGCGCCGATGGCGGCCCAACTAATGAGGTCGGCCAGATATTGCGGCACCACGGGATCTAGAAATTCGGTGGCAGCCGGGAGACCTAAGTGGTTTACCGCCAGGAGGAGTCGCCGTCCGATTCGCAGGCCGGTGTCGACATCATAGGAGCCGTCCAAGTGCGGGTCATTGATGAGACCCTTCCAGCCAATGGTCGTGCGGGGCTTCTCGAAATAAACCCTCATCACGAGGAAAAGCTGGTCTGCGACCTCGGCCGACAGGGCGGCGAGTTTGCGCGCGTATTCCATGGCCGCCTCGGGATCGTGGATGGAGCACGGCCCGATCACCACGAGAAGGCGCGGATCTTCGCCGCGCAGGATGCGCTGCACGGTTAATCGGCCTTGGACCACGGTTTCATTGGCGCGCTCGTCCATCGGCAGCGCTTCCTTGAGTTCGCGCGGTGCCGGGAGGCGTCGTGTGGCGACGACGCGGAGGTCGTTCGTCTTTTGCATGTCAGGAGAGAGTGTAGGGGTAGAAAACTAAGGTTGGAAGGGCTGCGGTGCGCCGGGCAGCAGCTTGAC
>Ga0114969_10001890_pt1 | contig 17485 bp, 19 predicted proteins | sample M_130807_MF_Meta_FD_87316 | JGI IMG/M metagenome (GOLD analysis project Ga0114969, IMG submission 87316) | Freshwater microbial communities from Lake Montjoie, Canada to study carbon cycling - M_130807_MF_MetaG | ecosystem: Environmental > Aquatic > Freshwater > Lake | place: Lake Montjoie...
AAAAAGGGCAGATGGAAAACGCGGGAGATATGCCCGCCTGGAAGCAGTTTTATTCGTTAGCAGCCTAACTGCGTCCTGGATTAGGCTACCTTCAACTTTGTTCAATATTTTCGACAGAACCCGGCACGCTGACCAGTGGTGCGCTGGAATCTTCCAACGTCGATCTCAGCCAGGAATTGGTGAGCATGATCGTCGCGCAGCGTAACTACCAGTCAAACGCGCAGACCATCAAAACCCAGGACTCGATCTTACAGACGTTAGTCAGCCTGCGTTAAGAGGACTGAATTATGGATCACGCGATTTATACCGCCATGGGTGCCGCACGCCAGACGCTGGAGCAGCAGTCGGTTACGGCGAATAACCTAGCCAACGCCTCCACGCCCGGCTTTCGTGCGCAACTGGTGGCGCTGCGTGCGGTGCCGGTCGACGGGCCGAGCTTGCAGACGCGTACTTTGGTAACGGCTTCTACGCCGGGTGCCGATCTCAGCCAGGGGCCGCTGAATTACACCGGCAGGCCGCTGGACGTGGCGCTGCAACAGGACGGTTTTCTGGCGGTCAGCCTGCCGGACGGCAGTGAAGCCTACAGCCGCAACGGCAGCATTCAGATCTCCTCCAGCGGGCAACTGACGGTGCAGGGGCAGCCGCTGATGGGCGACGGCGGGCCAATCGAAGTCCCCCCTCAGGCGCAGTTGACCATCGCTGCAGACGGCACCATTTCGGCGCTGAATGCTGGCGATCCGCCGAATACCGTGGCGCAAATTGGCCGCCTGAAGCTGGTAAAAGCCGAGATGCGTGACGTGATGCGCGGTGATGATGGCTTGTTCCATCTGACCGCCGCCAGCCAGCAGCAGCGTGGCAACAGGTTGCAAAACGATCCGCAGGTGCGGTTGATGCCGGGGGTGCTGGAAGGCAGCAACGTTAAACCGATGGAAACCATGGTGGAGATGATCGCCAACGCCCGCCGGTTTGAAATGCAGATGAAGGTCATCCACAGCGTGGACGAAAACGCACAGCGCGCCAACGCCTTGCTGTCAATGAGTTAAGTGCAGAGGAAGATGCCATGATCCCATCGTTATGGATTGCCAAAACCGGTCTGGATGCGCAACAGACCAATATGGACGTGATCGCCAACAACCTGGCCAACGTCAGCACCAACGGTTTTAAGCGCCAGCGCGCGGTGTTTGAAGACCTGCTTTACCAGACCATGCGCCAACCGGGGGCGCAGTCTTCGGAACAGACCACGTTGCCTTCCGGTTTGCAGATTGGCACCGGCGTGCGCCCGGTGGCCACCGAGCGTATTCACAGCCAGGGCAACCTGTCGCAGACCAACAACAGCAAAGACGTGGCTATCAAGGGGCAGGGATTCTTTCAGGTCATGCTGCCGGACGGCAGTCAGGCTTATACCCGCGACGGTTCGTTCCAGATCGATCAGAACGGCCAACTGGTGACGGCCAGTGGCTTTCAGGTGCAACCGGCGATCACCATTCCCGCCAATGCTTTGAGTATTACCATTGGCCGTGACGGGATCGTCAGCGTCACCCAGCAGGGGCAAACCACTGCTCAGCAGGTGGGGCAACTGACCCTGACCACCTTTATCAACGACAGTGGCCTGGAGAGCGTGGGCGAAAATCTGTATCAGGAAACCGAAGGCTCCGGCGCGCCGAATGAAAGTACCCCCGGCCTGAACGGGGCTGGTCTGCTGTATCAGGGGTATGTGGAAACCTCTAACGTCAACGTGGCGGAAGAGTTGGTCAGTATGATCCAGACCCAGCGCGCCTATGAAATCAACAGCAAAGCGGTATCGACCTCCGATCAGATGCTGCAAAAGCTGACGCAGTTGTAACGGGTGGGAGATCGCCGTGGTAAGCACCAATTTAACGGTTTGTTGGTTGTTTCTTTGCGCCATGGCGTTACTGGCGCTCAGCGGCTGTGCCTATATTCCGCGCACGCCGCTGGTGGAAGGGGCGACCACGGCGCAGCCAGCACCGGCAGGCGCACCGGTGCCAAACGGTTCGATTTTCCAGGCGGCGCAGCCGATGAACTACGGCTATCAACCGTTGTTTGAAGATCGTCGTCCACGCAATATCGGCGATACCCTGACCATTGTGTTGCAGGAAAACGTCAGTGCCAGCAAAAGTTCGTCGGCCAATGCCAGCCGCAACGGGGCGAGCACATTCGGCGTTGCGACCTCACCGCGTTATCTCGAGGGTCTGCTGGGCAATGCGCGCGCCGATATGGATATCTCCGGCGACAGCACCTTCGGTGGCAAAGGCGGAGCCAACGCCAACAACACCTTTAGCGGCACCATTACCGTGACCGTCGATCGGGTTTTGGCTAACGGCAACCTGCATGTGGTGGGGGAAAAGCAGATCGCCATTAATCAGGGCACCGAATTTATTCGTTTTTCCGGCGTGGTCAATCCGCGCACCATCAGCGGCAACAATGCGGTCACCTCAACACAGGTGGCGGATGCCCGCATTGAATACGTCGGCAATGGTTACATCAATGAAGCGCAGACCATGGGCTGGTTGCAGCGTTTCTTCCTGAATATTTCACCGTTTTAAACTAGCGCCTTTCAAGACAGGCCAGCGAGGTGACAATGTTAAAGAAAATAGTATTGATGCTGCTGATCAGCGCACTGACGTTGCCCACTCACGCCGAACGCATCCGTGACTTGGTTAAAGTGCAAGGGGTGCGTGACAACGCCCTGATCGGTTACGGATTGGTGGTGGGATTGGACGGTTCCGGCGATCAGACCATGCAGACCCCGTTCACCACCCAAAGCATGAGCAATATGCTGTCGCAGCTGGGGATCACCGTACCGCCCGGCACCAATATGCAGTTGAAAAACGTGGCGGCGGTGATGGTGATCGCCAAGCTGCCGCCGTTCGCGCGCGCGGGCCAGAATATCGACGTGGTGGTGTCTTCAATGGGCAACGCCAAAAGCCTGCGCGGTGGCACCTTGCTGATGACGCCGCTGAAAGGCGTGGACAACCAGGTTTACGCATTGGCGCAGGGCAACGTGCTGGTGGGGGGCGCCGGAGCGGCAGCCGGGGGCAGCAGCGTGCAGGTTAACCAACTGGCGGGCGGGCGCATCAGTAATGGCGCGATCATCGAACGTGAACTACCCACCACCTTTGGTCAGGACGGAGTGATCATTCTGCAACTTAACGATGATGACTTTACCCTGGCGCAGCAGATCAGCGATGCCATTAACCGCCAGCGCGGCGGCGGCACCGCATCGCCGCTGGATTCGCGTACCGTGCAGGTGCTGGTGCCGCGTGGCAACAGTTCGCAGGTGCGTTTTCTGGCGGACATTCAAAATATCAACATCAATATAGGGACCATGGATGCCAAGGTGATCATCAATTCCCGTACCGGTTCAGTGGTGATGAATCGCGATGTGATGCTTGATTCCTGCGCGGTGGCCCAGGGCAACTTGTCAGTGGTGGTTGATCGTCAGGAGATCGTCAGCCAGCCGGATACCCCGCTGGGTGGTGGCCAAACGGTGGTGACGCCCAATACCCAGATTTCGCTGCAACAGCAGGGCGGATCGTTGCAGAAAGTGAACGCCAGCGCCAATCTGAACAACGTGATTCGTGCCTTGAATGCGCTGGGGGTTACGCCGATCGATCTGATGTCTATTCTACAAGCGATGCAGAGTGCGGGCTGCCTGCGTGCCAAGCTGGAGATTATCTGATGAGCAGCGATCTGATGGCGGTGTCGGGAGCGGCCTATGATACTCAGGCGCTGAACAGCTTGAAACGCGATGCTGCCGCCGATCCGCAGGGCAACCTGAAGCAGGTCGCCCAACAGGTTGAGGGCATGTTCGTGCAGATGATGCTGAAAAGCATGCGCGCCGCCTTGCCGCAGGACGGCGTGTTAAGCAGCGATCAAACCCGGCTGTATACCTCGATGTACGATCAGCAGATTGCCCAGCAGATGGCGCAGAAAGGATTCGGGCTGGCAGAGATGATGGCCAAACAGCTTGCTGCGGCAAATAGTGAACCAAGCGAAATGGCGGGCACCGTGCCGATGCTGTTGGATAACCAAGTGCTGCAAAGGTTGCCGATTCAGGCGCTGGAGCAGATAGTGCGCCGGGCGCTGCCGAAAGCGTCAGCGGTAGCCGCCGTGCCGCTTAGCAATGGCAACTTTGTGGCGCAGTTGTCGGGGCCAGCAAGGATTGCCAGTTTGCAAAGCGGTATTCCGCATCAGTTGATTGTGGCGCAGGCGGCGCTGGAGTCAGGCTGGGGCAAGCGTGAAATCCCCACCGCCGAGGGAACGCCAAGTTACAACCTGTTTGGCATCAAGGCGGGCAGCAGTTGGGATGGGCCGGTGACGGAAATCACCACCACCGAATTTGAGCAGGGGGCAGCGAAGAAGATCAAGGCCCGCTTCCGCGTGTACAGTTCTTACGTGGAAGCGATCGGTGATTACGTCAAGCTGCTGACCAACAACCCGCGCTATGCCAATGTGGCCGCCGCGCGCAGCCCGGAGCAGGCGGCGCACGCGCTGCAACAGGCCGGTTATGCCACCGATCCGCACTACGCCAAAAAACTGGTTAGCGTGATTCAGCAGATGAAAAGCGCGGGTGAGCAGGTGGCGAAGGCCTACGGTCAGGAGCTGGATGAGTTGTTTTGAGGGGGATTTTTATCAGTTGGGCTGTCTCTTGTTCACATCTTGAGATTAGGGCATGAGTGTTTATTTCGGTCGCTTAACATGTTGTGCTCACTTAGATATGTGACGAAAGCGCCCGAGCAGGGGGCTCAAGAGCCAGCCCCCTGCACCCCGGCCTTGCCATATCGGGCGGCCGCTGCGCGGCTACCTTCACTCCGTCGCTGCGCATGACGGCCAGCTACGACAGGCGTCCCTGCCTGTCTCGCCTGAACGCGCCGTCCCTGGCGCGTTCGCCTATGCGCTGCGTCTGCGTTCAGCGCCCTCAATGGCGTCAACAGCGGTGCTCACTTCACCGATTTCATTGTTTTAAGTTCTTTTATCAACACCCATGTTGATGTTGCCCGGTGATCACAAATTCAGGTGTTGACGTTGAGCGCATCATGGCCTGCTGAGCAAGACTCCGTTGCCAGGGGCAACCGGCTATGGATGGCCGGTTGAGGCGATATGAACAGGGATGTGAATTGAGCCGACCCGTCCGGCAACGGGGGTGCAGCGAAGGTACCCGCGTAGCGGGCAGGCCATGTTAAGCGTGGGCGAGGGTGCAGGGCCCCGCCTTGGGCCCTGCAATTGCCGTTCACTGTCGTTTCATAGAATTGCGCTCTGTTTACGGCAATTCGCATTACACCTTGCTTACACAGACGAAAACGCGGTGTTTAAGGGACAACCTTGAGGTCAGGATCCCCTCAAGTTTTTGCCTTTAACGCCGATAACCCTTACAGGCTGAGCGGCAGCGTTCAGCAGAACTATTGAATATCGCGGTCGCAGCATAAGGAACCCCCATGTCCAACAGCTTAATCAATACCGCAATGAGTGGCCTGAATGCGGCGCAGGTGGCGCTCAGCACCGTCAGTAACAATATATCCAACTACAACGTGGCGGGCTATAACCGCCAGACGGCGATCCTTTCGCAAAACGGCGGCCTTGGCACCATGAACGGCTTTATCGGTAACGGGGCGAACGTGACCGGCGTGAACCGTGAATATAACCAGTTCATCATGACGCAACTGCGCGGTGCGCAAAGTCAGGATGCGGCTCAGAACAGCTATTTTGAAAAAATCTCTCAGATCGACAATCTGCTGGCGAACAAGACCAATACCTTGGCGAGCGGCATGGAGGATTTTTTCAAAAACCTGCAAAACCTGGTCAGCAATGCCGGGGACGATGCTGCGCGCCAGAGCGTGCTAGGCAAGGCCAACGGGTTGGTGAACCAGTTTAATAATGCGGACAAATACCTGCGTGATATGGCGGCGGGGGTGAATCAGCAACTGAACGACAGTGCCACACAGATCAATACCTACAGCCAGCAGATCGCCAGGCTGAATGATGAAATCACCCAGTTGCGTGCCAGCAGCGGCGGCAGTGAACCGAATGCGCTGCTGGATCAGCGGGATCAGATGGTCACCGAGCTGAATAAGATTGTCGGTGTGCAGGTGACGCAGCATGACGGCGATGCCTATACCATCACCTTTGCCAATGGCCTGACGCTGGTGCAGGGTAACTCTGCGTATCAGGTTGCCGCCTTGCCTTCGAGCCAAGATTCGGCCCGTTTGACGCTCGGCTACAACCGGGGTAGCGGTGCCGGTGAAATTCCTGAAGGCCAGATCGCGAGCGGCAGCGTCAGCGGGGTGTTGAAATTCCGCAGCGAATCGTTGGATCGCGCCCATAACCAACTGGGGCAGTTGGCGTTGGCCTTGGCGGACAGTTTTAACCAGCAGCACCGACAGGGGTTTGATATCAATGGCGAGCCGGGCGAGGATTTCTTCAGCTTCGCGGGGGGGCGCGTTATCAACAATACGCACAACAGCGGGGATGCCTCTTTATCAGTGGCTTTTACCGACACCAGCAAAGTTAAAGCCAGCGATTACCGGATGGAATTTGACGGCAGCGATTGGCAGGTGACGCGCCTTGCCGACAACACCAAGGTTTCGGCCACGGCAGGAATCGATACTGATGGCAAACCGACGTTAAGCTTTGAGGGTTTGCAGATCGGCGTTGGCGGTCATGCGCAAAAGAACGACAGTTTCACCATCAAGCCGGTCAGCGATGTGGCGGGCAGCCTGAAAGTGGCGATCGGTGACTCGGCGAAACTGGCGGCAGCGGGAGCAGAAGAGTGCGGCAAAGGCGACAATGATAACGCCAAAAAGCTGCTCGATCTGCAAACGCAAAAGGTGGTGGAGGGCAAAGCAACGCTGAGCGGCGCCTATGCCGGGCTGGTGAGCAGCGTCGGTAACCAGACCGCCACAGCCAAGGTTAACAGCACTTCGCAAACCCATATCGTCAAACAACTGGAAGTTAAGCAGCAAGCGATCTCCGGGGTTAATCTGGATGAAGAATACGGTGAACTATTGCGTTTCCAGCAGTATTACATGGCCAATGCGCAGGTTATTCAGACCGCTACCGCCATGTTTGACGCCTTGCTGAATATCCGTTGAGTTTGAGGAGCCCACACCATGCGCATGAGCACCAGCATGATCTACCAGCAGAATCTGTCGGGGGTCACCAACAATCAGTCGCTGTGGATGCAGGCCGGGCAACAGCTTAGCAGCGGCAAGCGTGTCATTTCACCTTCGGGCGATCCGCTGGCGGCCTCACAGGCGGTGATGATCTCTCAGGCGATATCCGAGAATAGCCAGTATGCGCTGGCGCGGACGTTCGCCCGCCAGAATATTTCGCTGGAAGAAACCGTGCTGCGCAGCGCGGCAGACGGCATCAAAGACATGAAAGCGCTGATCGTCAACGCCGGAGACGGTACGCTCAGCGACAACGATCGTGATTCGCTCGCCACCCGCTTACAGGGGCTTAAAGATCAACTGCTAAACCAGACGAACAGCACAGATGGCAATGGCCGATATATTTTCGCCGGTTATGCCAACGATCAGCCGCCGTTTGCCGATCAGGGGGGCTCGGTGGTTTATCAGGGCAGCCATTCGGCGATCGAACAAAAGGTGGATGCCAACCGCACGATGACCATCGGCCATAGCGGTAGCGGGATCTTTATGGCGTTAACCCGCAATATCAAGCCCGAACCGGATGGTAGCCCTGCAGAAACTAACGTGTTCAAAAGCATCGATATGGCGCTCGATGCCCTGAAAACCCCGTTGCAGGGAACTGATGATGCCACCCGTGAACAGGTGAAAGCCGCACTGGATAAGGCCGCTCGCGGCCTGGATAACACCTACAACAACGTGCTGAGCACCAGTGCGGAATTGGGTACTCAATTACAGGAGCTGGATGTGCTGCATAATATAGGGATTGAAAGCAACACCTACCATCAAGGGCAACTGAGCGCGCTGGTTGACGCCGATGTGGTCGAAGCGATCTCGTCTTACTATATGCAGCAGGCGGCGTTGCAAGCGTCGTATAAGACTTTCAGTGATATGCAGGGGATGTCGCTGTTCCAGATAAACCGCTAATGAAATCATCCTTGTCTTTTTTGGTACGGCACGTCTTCCTACACAACCCGGTGCCGTACCCCTTTTTACTGTTTCATCCCGCCGATCAACTGCGCTAACCGATCGAAAAATTCGCCAAACAGATGCTCACAGAACGGGGCCAGCATCGGCATCATCATGCCAATGGTGAGAATGCCAATGGTCATGGTGACCGGAAAGCCGATAACGAACACCGAAAGCTGCGGGGTGACGCGGTTGAGCAAGCCGAGCGCCAGATTGAGCGTCAGCAGCAGGCAGATCAGCGGCAGTGCCAGCATCATACCGTTGATAAAAATCGGTGAACCCAACTGCGCGAGCGCCAGAAAACCGTTGCCGTTGAGCGGCTGAGCCTGGATCGGCAGCGTGTAGAAACTGTCTGCCAAGAGGGAGATCAGCCACAGATGCCCGTCAAAACTCAGGAACAGCAGCATGGCCAGTAGGTTCAGCAAACGTGCCAGGATCGGCGTATTGGGGCCACCGGCAGGATCGAAGAAGGTAGCGAACGACAGCCCCATCTGCATGCCGATCACCTCTCCGGCCAGGCGCACGGCGGCAAAGGCGAACTGCATGGTCAGCCCGAGCGCTACGCCAATCAGCACTTGCTGCACTGCCAGCCACAGGCCGGTGATGGAAAAAATCGGGATGTTGCTGCTGGGCAATGCTGGGGCGATCAGCAACACGATCAGCCCACCAAGGCCGATTTTTACCCGTTTGCTAATCTGTTTTTCACTGAGTAATGGCGCGGTGGCGATCAGCGCCAGCACGCGCAGCAGCGGCCAGAAAAACTGGCTGAGCCAGACGCTGAGCTGTGCACTGTCGAACGTGAGCATGGTTAGCCAATCAGCTGCGGCAGACTGCTGAACAGCAGGCGTATGTAATCCAGCAGCAAGTTGAGCATCCACGGCCCGGCAATGATGAGGGTGGCGACTACCGACAGGATCTTGGGAATAAACGACAGCGTCATTTCGTTAATCTGCGTGGCCGCTTGCAGCAGGCTGACTACCAGGCCGCTGATCAACGCTGCCAGCAGCAGCGGGGCGGCCAGCGCCAGCGCTACTTTCATCGCTTCGGCACCGAGTGTCATTACTGATTCAGGTGTCATCGTTATTCTCCACTATGAAAATCCTCCTTTTGGCGAAGTGCCCGTCAGTTGAGCGCAAGACTGCATAATCCTGCAGCCCTTTGCTACCCCCTCACCCTAACCCTCTCCCCGAGGGAGAGGGAACTGGTCAGCCGCCACGGGGTAGCCTGGTTAAAACCCACACCACAATGCTGAACAGGATGCCCCCTCTCCCTGAGGGAGAGGGCCGGGGCACCGGCCTAGCTATAAAAACTCTGCGCCAGCGACCCAAGCAGCAACTGCCAGCCATCCACCAGCACAAACAGCATCAGCTTGAAAGGTAATGAGATCGTCGCGGGGGGCACCATCATCATCCCCAGCGCCATCAGCACGCTGGCGACCACCAGATCGATAATCAGAAACGGAATAAATACGGTAAAGCCGATCTGAAAGGCGGTTTTCAACTCGCTAGTGACGTAGGCGGGCAGCAGAATTCGCATCGGCACTGCTTCCGGCCCGGCCAGCGGCGGCAGGTTGGCGAGTTTGGCGTACAGGGCCAGATCGGTTTCCCGCGTCTGGCGCAGCATAAACTCACGCAGCGGCTGCGAACCCTGCTCGAACGCCACCTCCATGCTGATTTTATCCTGGCTGAATGGCAGATAAGCGTTCTGATACACCTGATCGAATACCGGCGACATGATAAAGAAAGTCAGAAACAGCGCCAGCCCCAACATCACCTGATTTGGCGGTGCCGAAGGGGTGCCCAGCGCGTTACGCAGCAGGCCCAGCACGATGATGATGCGGGTAAAGCTGGTCATCATCAGCAGCATGGCAGGCAGGAAACTGAGTGAGGTCAGCAACACCAGCGTTTGCACCGGCAAGGACCAGCTTTGTCCGCCGTTGGCTAAAGGCTGGCTGATCAGGCCGGGTAGCTGGGCCAACGCCGCTGGGCTCAGCAGCAACAGGGTAACGGCAAGCAGCGAGCGTGGATTCATCGCGCTTTCCCCCGGCGCTTCAGCACGTTGTGCATTAGCTGGCGGAAATCCGCCGGTGGCGTGTCTGCTTCTGCCGCGCTGTCTTTCTGCGGAGCCGGTAGGGTATGCAGCGGGGTGATCTGTTGGGCAGTCACCCCCAGCACCAGCCAGGTGTTATCGATCTCAACGACGACTACCCGCTCACGTTGCCCCACTTGGCAGTTGGCCTTCAGGTTGAGCAATTTACTGCCGTGAGCCTGGGGCGCAAACCCCAGGCGGCGGAACAGCCAGCCTGCGAGCACAATCAGCAGCAGGATCGCGCCGAGCGCGCTGCTGACCTGCATCAGCGTTGAACCGGTGGGCAGCGCGGTGACCGGCTGCTGCTGAGTGCTCTGGGTGGGCACGGCGACGTGGGCGTTCATCAGCGGCTCAGGCGGCGCATGCGCTCGGAAGGGGTAATGATGTCGGTGATCCGCACGCCGAACTTATCGGCCACCACCACCACTTCACCTTGAGCGATCAGATAGCCGTTGATCAGGATATCCAGCGGTTCTCCGGCCAAACCGTCCAGCGCCACTACGGAGCCCTGCGACAGGCGCAGCAGCTCTTTGATGGTCATTTTGGTGCGGCCCAACTCGACGGTCAGCTTGACCGGAATATCCAGAATCAGCTCGATATCTTGCAGGTTGCCGAGCGCGTCCTGTGCTTCCAGTGACGTGAACACGCCTTCGGTGGTTGCCGTTGCGGGTTCGGCGGCCTGTTGCTCGTTAAACGCATCAGCCCACAGATCGTCTACGGATCCCGGCTGTTCGCCAGACGGTGGCTTAGGATCACTCATTAGGCTGTTCCTCATTCAGAGCATTCAAAATAGGATTAATCAGATGTTCAACGCGCAGGGCGTACTGCCCGTTCAGGGTGCCGTATTGGCTGGTTAACACCGGCACGCCGTCGACGTGGGCGATCAGACGCTCCGGTTTATCAATGGGTAATACATCGCCTGGCTGTAGTTTCAGCACTTTTGACAGGCGCATCGGGATGTCAACAAAGTTGGCAATCAACTCCAGCTCCGAGTGCTGAACCTGTTTCACCAGCGTTTCCCGCCAATGGCTGTCTTCCTGGCGTGAATTTTCCAGCGGTGGATTGGTCAGCAGTTCCCGCAGCGGTTCGATCATGGCGAAGGGGATGCAGATATTGAACTCGCCACTCAGCGCGCCGATCTCTACCTGGAACGGCGTGGTAACCACGATGTCGTTCGGCGAGGTGGTGATATTGGTGAACTTAACCTGCATTTCGGCGCGTACATACTCCACGTTGAGCTTGTAGATGGCGCTCCAGGCATCGCCATAGGCCTCCAGCGCCAGGCGCAGCATGCGTTTGATCACCCGCTGTTCGGTTGGGGTGAACTCCCGCCCTTCCACCTTGGTGGGGAAACGGCCGTCACCGCCGAACAGGTTATCGACGGCGATAAATACCAGGCTCGGAGCAAATACGAACAGCGCCGTGCCGCGCAGCGGGTTCAGATGCACCAGATTCAGGTTGGTCGGCACCGGCAGATTGCGGGCAAATTCATGGTACGGTTGGATCTTGATCGCGCCGACGGTGATATCCGGGCTGCGGCGCAGCAGGTTGAAGAGCCCCATGCGAAACTGCCGGGCAAAGCGTTCATTGATAATCTCTAACGCCTGTAGCCGTTCACGCACCACGCGGCGCTGGGTATTCGGGTCGTAAAGCTTGATCTCATTTTCGCTGCCAATGGTCGCAGCGGGTTGATCCCCCTCGGCTTCACCGTTGAGCAAGGCGTCGATCTCTGCTTGTGAAAGAAGACTGTCGCCCATGGAGGATTACCGCAGTATGAAGGCAGTGAATAGTACATCGCTGATCACCTGTTTAGGCTGCCCTTTGACCAGCGGTGTACCGAGGGCTTCTTTGATCTGCACCACCAACTGATGTTTCCCCTGTTCACTGGCCAGTTGGCCAGCTTCCTGCCGCGACAGCAGCATCAGCAAGCGGCTGCGCACTTCCGGCAGAAAATCGTTTAACTGGCGGCGGGTGGCCTCATCGGGTAAGCGCAGCGTCAGGCCGATATACAGCACGCGGTCTGGGTTGTTATCCGGCGTGACTAGGTTGACGGTAAAGGTGTCGAGCGGCATAAACACCGGCGCGGGCGGTGGCAGCTTTTGTGCCGCTGCGGCAGACTTGCCGTCTTTCGGTGGTTGCATCAGCCACCAACCGTAGCCTGCGGCCCCGCAGGCACCAAGGGCGATCAGCACAAACAGGATCAACTGGAATGAACGCTTTTTGGGTGCTGTCGGCAGGGGATTTTCAGACATGATGTAGTATCCATTAGGGCGGCGTGTGCAAAAAACTCACGTATGACATATAAGCGGATTATCTCGTTTATCCTGCTGGGCAATAGCCAGAATAGGTGGAGAAAAGCGCGCCAGATTGAGCGTTTAGGCGAAAATATCAACGCCTTCGACCGAGCGGGCCATTGCCTGTAAGGCTGCTGGGGTATCAAGGTTTTGCATATGGGTTTCCGCGCGGCCGTGCTGCCGGCGATACGCAGGCTGCCCGCCGCTGTGTGAGTTTTGCTGCGGTGATGGCAGCGATTCGCCGCCAACGCTGCTCTGGCCAAGGCTGATGCCGTTTTCCGCCAGTGCCTGGCGCAACTGCGGCAATGCGGCTTCCACCGCCGAACGTACCTGACCCTGTGCCGAGGTAATATGTAACTGCACCTGGTTGTCGTCGAGCGTCAGCCTGATCTGTAGCGCGCCCAACTCCTGCGGATGCAGGCGCAGTTCGGCACTTTGCTGGCCGTTGCGCTGGAACAACAGCACCTGTTGGCTTAACGCCTGTTGCCATTCCGCGCTGCCGAGTGGTGCATGCAACTGAGATGTTGGCGATGTGGTTGCGGTTACCGGGCTGACAACCGCCGGTGTGGGGGCATGAGCGATCGCCGCTGAGGGCTGGGCAGGCTCGGCGGTGAGTTTGGCTAGAGTGGGCGTTTGGTCAGCCTGGCTATCGGGCGCGAATGGGGTCGTATCGGCTTTTACCGCCAGCGGGGTTTTATCGGCAGCGGTTGTTGGCGCTTTCTGCTGGGGCAGATTTGGTGCAGATTCGGCTGGCTTATAATTCACCGTGCTTAACAAATCCGTGGCTTCAGGCTTGCTTTGCTCACCAATAATCGCTGAACCGCTTGGTTGTGGCGGTGGGAGGGCGGGCAATATGGCGAACAGCGCCTGTAGCGTGGCGGCTGGTGGTAATGGAGTTTCATCAGGTTTTTGCTGTTGTTCATCAAGCTGGGGGCTGGTGTCAACCAACACCGCCTGGGGTTCTGCGCGGCTCAGCAAACCAGCTTGTTCCAACCGTGGGCTAAGCTGACTACGGTTCAACGCGGGTGCGTCGGGAACCGCAGCCTGTAACTGTGCCACCATCAGCTTGCCGTTCGGTTTCCCCTCGGGCGAAAAGCGTTCACTCAGCAGTTGGGCAAAGACCGAAGACAGCTCGCTATCGCTCAGCGGCAGAGCGGTTTCACCTAGCGCCAGATTATCGCCAGCCGCCAGCAGGCCAACCGGAAGATTGAGATTCATTGGGCTAGGTTCCTGTGTGCACTGCGCTGCGCGAACTCATCCATCAGTTTCTGATCCCGTTTATTCTCCAACACCTGTTCGGCACTCAAGGCTCGGGTATGCAGGGTGTCGAAGGCGTTCAGCCGTTGCTGTTTGTCCTGCCAGTGCTTGGCGGCGTGAGTGACTTTTTCGTTACACTGCAACACATGATGGCGGTGCTGAACGATCGCCTGTTCAAGCGTGCCGATAAATTGCTGGAAGTTCTGCCAACTGGCAGAACCCATGCCATCGCACAGGGTGCTATTCAGCTTGTGGCGATACTCATCCTGATAGTTGAGCAGCAGGCTGAGCTGTTGTTCTGCGGCCTGTTGCGCCTGGCGTGCCTGGCCGAGCTGCTGCGCGGCCTGTTCCACCGCGTCCTGCGCCAGATCGCGCAGAATAATCAGAGGTGATGGTGTTTTCATTGCGCTCATGCCCCTTGGTTACAGGATCAGTTGCCGTAATTGCTGGCAGCCCTCATCGTATCCGCTGCGTTCGAAGATACCCTGTTGCAGATAGGCCTCTATCTGCGGATACAGCGTGATGGCGCGGTCCAACAGCGGGTCACTGCCTGCGGCATAGGCCCCTACGCTGATCAGATCGCGGTTACGCTGGTAGCTGGCCAGCATCTGCTTGAATTGCCGTACTCGGCGGTAGTGTTCTTCATCAATCAACGCGGTCATCGCCCTGCTGATTGAGGCTTCGATATCAATGGCCGGATAGTGCCCAGCATCGGCCAAGTGCCTTGCTAACACCACGTGGCCATCGAGAATGGCGCGCGCCGAATCGGCGATCGGATCCTGCTGATCGTCCCCCTCGGTCAGTACCGTATAGAAAGCGGTAATCGATCCGCCGCCGCTGATGCCGTTACCGGCGCGTTCCACCAACGCGGGCAATTTGGCAAACACCGATGGGGGATAGCCTTTGGTGGCCGGTGGCTCACCGATCGCCAAGGCGATCTCGCGCTGCGCCATGGCGTAACGGGTGAGCGAGTCCATAATCAGCAGCACGTGCTGGCCACGATCGCGGAAGTCTTCGGCGATGCGGGTGGCATAAGCGGCCCCCTGCATGCGCAGCAAGGGTGAGACATCCGCCGGGGCGGCGATCACCACCGAGCGGGCACGGCCTTCTGCACCCAGGATGTTCTCGATAAAATCCTTCACCTCACGGCCACGTTCACCGATCAGCCCGACGACAATCACGTCGGCCTGGGTATAGCGCGCCATCATGCCGAGCAGCACGCTTTTACCGACGCCGGAACCGGCGAACAGGCCCATACGCTGGCCGCGCCCGACGGTCAGCAAACCGTTGATGGTACGCACGCCGACGTCGAGCACCTGCTCAATCGGGGTGCGTTGCAGTGGGTTGAAGGGTGCGGTGATCAATGCTGCCCGGTAGCCGGTTTCCGGGGCGGGCAGGCCGTCGAGCGGCTTGGCGCTGCCGTCCAGCACCCGACCCAGCAGCGCAGGGCCGAGGGGCAGTTGCTTGCTGGCGCTTTGCCCTTCCGGGGCGATGCGCGCATAGACTCGAGCGCCAGGGACGATGCCGTCCACCTCTTCCAGCGGCATCAGGAACAGCCGCTGGCCGTTGAACCCGACCACTTCACTTTCCACTTCCTGTATGGCACCGGCATCATGGCGTTCGATCAGGCAGGTTGCGCCAAGCGGCAGTTGCAGCCCGGTGGCCTCCAGCACCAGACCGGTGGCACGCACTAGCCGGCCGTAGCGGCGTACCGCTGGCGCACGGGCAATGCGTTTTTCCAACGCATCCAGCGCGTTCAGCCAGCGGCCCAGTCGCACCGTCATCATACATCTCCCGGCGCTGCCAGGCGGCAAAGCTCATGCCAGCGCGTTGCCAGGCTGGCATCCAGATCGCCTTCGTCGGCGCTGACTTTGCAGCCGCCGGGGTGCAGTTGGCCATCGGCCAGCAGCCGCCAGCCATGCAGGCTGAGCGTAACGCCAAGCTGCTGTTCCACCCGTGGGTAATCATCCGGGTGCACGCGTAGCTGCGGTTTACCGCTGAACATCGGTTCCTGCTGGATCAACTGCTGGATCTGGCTGAGCAGGGCGGTGCCGTCGTAGACCGGGGGCTGACCGATCACCTGTTTGGCGGCGGTCAAGGCCAGTTGCATCAGGCGCGAGGCAATCACGCTGTCGAGAGCATCCAGCGTGTGCTGAAACTCGCTGACCATCTGTTGCCACTGTTCCGTCAGCGGCTGTTGTTGCTGCTGGCCTTCGACAATGCCTTGCTGACGCCCTTCCTCCAGCCCGGTTTGAAAACCGGCGGCGTAACCTTGCTGCTGGCCTTCGGTATAACCCTGCTGTTGCGCTTGCTGGCGCAGCAGTTCCAGCCGTTGCTGCTCATCGGCAGCGTTCCCCTGTGGGATGAGTTCAATCTCTGGCGGCGGTTCTGCCACCGTTAACGGCGTGGGCGCTGCCAGATCCTTGGGCGACCAGCGCTGCCAGGGCAGGGTATTGAGGTGTTCAGACATAGGTGTCCTCGCCGCCGCCGACAATCATTTCGCCGGTTTCCGCCAGGCGACGCACCACGAGCAGGATGGCTTTCTGTTCGTTCTCCACCTGCGACATGCGCACCGGGCCACGGTTGGCCAAGTCGTCGCGCAGGATCTCGGCGGCGCGTTGCGACATGTTCTTGAGGAATTTTTCGCGCAGTGGCTGTTCGGCGCCTTTCAGGGCGATCAGCAGCGATTCGCCTTCCACTTCCTGCAACAGGCGCTGGATGCTGCGATCGTCCACGTCCACCAGATTTTCGAACAGGAACATCTCGTCGATAATTTTCTGCGCCAGTTCGCCGTCGTATTCGCGCATGGCACCCATCACTGCCTCTTCCTGATGGGTTTTCATTAGGTTGATAATCTCGGCGGCGGTGCGTACTCCACCCATTTTGCTGCGCTTGAGGTTTTGCCCATCGAGCAGGTTGTTCAGCACTTCGGTCAACTCCGCCAGCGCGGCCGGTTGTACCCCGCCGAAGGTGGCGATACGCAGCATCACGTCGTTGCGCTGGCGCTCGTCGAACTGCGCCAGAATGTCTGCCGCCTGAGCGCGTTTCAGGTGCACCAGAATGGTGGCGATAATCTGCGGATGTTCATCGCGGATCAGATCGGCGGCACTCTGCGGCTCCATAAAGTTGAGCGTTTCCATGCCGGAGGTGGTTTCACGCGATTCGAGGATGTCTTCCAGCAGGCTGGCGGCACGTTCTTCCCCCAGAGCCTTAATCAGCACTGAACGCAGGTAGTCGTTGGCGTTGACGCTCAGTGCCGCAAACTGGTCGGCGTCATCTTCAAACTCGGTGAGGAGTTCCCCCAACTGTTTGTGCGACACCTGGCGCATGCTGGCCATGGTGCCGCTCAGTTGCTGCACTTCACGCGAGGAGAGATGTTTGAATACCTCGGCCGCGCGATCTTCACCTAACGTCATCAGCAGGATGGCGCTCTTTTCAGTCCCTGACAGGCTCATAGCTCGTTACTCATCCATTGGCGGATCACCAGAGCGATCACGCGCGGATCTTTGTCGGCCAGATCGCGGATCCGTTGACCCTGGACTTAGGCATTGACGCGCTGCTGGGATTTTTTACGCAGTGCTAACTCTTCGTGGTTGGGCTTGTTGATATCGGCTGTAGGCACGTTGGCGGCGGCAACGGCTACCGGGCGGCCTTGTAACTGCGGGCGCACCAGCTTGCGCCACAGCAGCCAGGCTACCAGCAACACCAGCAGAT
>Ga0114969_10001891_pt1 | contig 17475 bp, 12 predicted proteins | sample M_130807_MF_Meta_FD_87316 | JGI IMG/M metagenome (GOLD analysis project Ga0114969, IMG submission 87316) | Freshwater microbial communities from Lake Montjoie, Canada to study carbon cycling - M_130807_MF_MetaG | ecosystem: Environmental > Aquatic > Freshwater > Lake | place: Lake Montjoie...
CACCCGCCAAGCCCGTGGTGCTGAAACAGCTGCCTGTGGAAGCGGACTTCGTTCGCTGCAACTCGCTGGGGCTGAGCGGCAATACGCTGGTGGTGGCACGGCAGAGCCTGAATGTCGGCCAGCCTCATGGCGGCATTACGAGCTATGACGTCAGCGATCCTGCCAATCCGAAGCTGCTGGCCTACATGGACCTGACGGGACCCCATTCACGCGGCACCCACTACCTGAGCTACAGCGGCGGGCGGTATGCGTACCTGGCCACCGGCGCCAAGGACTTCGAGCCGAAGAACCCGCTCGATGACCAGATGCTGATGATCGTCGACATGCAAAACCCGCGGGCGCCCAAGGAAGTCGGCCGCTGGTGGTTGCCGGGTACCAAGGTCGGAGATGAAGCCCCCGCCCCTGCCCGCGTCCAACGGGTGGACAAAGGCTTTCGCCTGCACAACCTGCTGATCCCCGCCGAGCGGCCGGACCGTGCCTATGTAGGCTGGATCGATGGCGGCATCATCGTGCTCGACATCTCCGACCTGTCCAAGCCAAAGGAAATCTCGCGCATTTCCTGGCAGTCGCTGAACCAGGGCTTCCTGCATACGGCACTGCCGATCCTGGATCGGGGTCTGGTCGTGGCATCGCAGGAATCGACCGATGAAAAGTGCGCCGACTGGCCCATGCGCATCACGGTGCTCGACGCGAAGGACGAGACTCATCTGTTCCCGATTTCAATGATGCCCCTGCCTGCCAATTTTTCCACGCTGTGCACGCAGGGTGGGCGCTTTGGCGCCCACAATATCAACCTGAACAACATGCCTGAAGTGTCCAGGGTGCTGAAGAACACCGTGGTGACGGCACAGTTCGGCGGGGGCCTGCGCATTTACTCCATCAAGGATCCCCATGCGCCCAAGGAGATTGCCTACTTCGCACCCAAGATCCCCGGCAACAAGGACGGGGTCATTCAGATGAACGACCTGATCGTTGGCAAGAACGGGCTGATTTACGCCAATGACCGGTTCACCGGCGGACTGTACATCCTGGAGTACACGGGCACGACGCCGCTGGATTGACCATCCACTTCGCTGACAAGGAGATTTCCCATGTCCACAAGAGCCAAAGACTCTGCCCGGCAGACACGGCGGTTGTTTCTGCAGGCGACTGGCATGGTCGGCATCGCCGCAATGGGCGGCCGGCTGGCTTTCGCTGCCTCCGCAGCGACCACATCAGGGGCTTCCGGCAAGATGCGGATCGGCATCATCGGCTCCGGACGAGTCGGCAGCGCCATCGGCGGTGCATGGCTCAAGGCCGGCAATGAGGTAATGTTCTCCTCACAGCATCTTGATACTGACAAGGAACTCGCCGCCAAGCTGGGTCCCAATGCACATGCCGGCACACCCCGCGAGGCAGCGGCTTTCGGCACAGTGCTGCTGATCGCCGTTCCGTACACGGCGCTGCCTGGTGTCGGCAAGGACTTGGGCGAATTGATCAAGGGCAAGATCGTCATCGATGCCTGTAATCCGATCGTGGCCCGCGATGGCGATATGGCGGTTGCGGCTCGTGAGAAAGGCGTGGGACTGGTGTCGATGGAGTACTTGCCCGGCGCACGCATCATCCGCACATTCAACGCCATCCAGGCTGCGAAGATGGGAGACGCCGCCGGCCAGAGTGCGCGCATCGGCATGCCTTTGGCCGGCGATGATGCGAATGCAATCAGCGTCGCCTCGACGCTGATTCGGCAGGTGGGATACGAGCCGGTGCTGGTGGGTACGCTGAGCGCCATGGGCAAGTACCTGATGCCCGGCACCCCACTGGCCGGCGAACATTCACCAGATGAAATCAGAACCCTTGCAGCCGGGCTGAAATAGGGCCTTGAACATCCGCCGGGCCCACAACACAGTGTAGGCCCGGCAGAAAAGCCGCATTAAGACGGCATGCTGCGGTCAGAACGCAGCCTTTACCGCTTGCGAGCCTTGATCGTATAGCTGTCGCCGATCATGCCGTCCTTGTGGGTGGCATCTTCCTCGCTCGGCAGATAGGTCTGCACGTAGTCCACCTTCACGTCCTCCGGCGAGACCCGCACGCGCAGGTAACCACTGCCGCCCACAACCTTGCCGTGGGTGTAGTTGTAGTCCTTGGCCGCTGCGGTGGCGTCGTACAGCCCGCTGCGCGCAGGCACCGGGCCTTCCTGATAGACGATCCCGTCCTGATCCTGTTTCACGTACAGGTGGTCATGACCGTGGAAATAGATCGTCGCGTTGTTGGCCACCAGCAACGGGTGGATTGGCATGGCCCAGCCCGGACGGGCCTTGTCGAAGCCCCAGGTGCCATCGAGGTTGTAGCCGCCCATTTCCAGGTACTTCAGCGTCTCGATGCCGCCGCGCATCTGGCCCTTCATGTTCACGCCACCGATCAGATTGTGCGAGAACACGAACTTGTATTTGGCCTTGCTGGTTTCGAGTGTGTTCTTGAGCCAGTCGTACTGCTCCTTGCCCAGGGTCGTCCACCAGTCGCCACCCTGCTCCGGAGCCCGCGGCGCATTCCAGTATGGATCCAGCGCGATGAACAAAGCGTCGCCCCATTGCCAGGCATAGTTCGCCTGGCGCAGGCCGACAAACGGCTCCATCCGGTTGCCGCCGGAATAGAACTCGTTAGGTGATGGATTCGGGAAGTACTGCTTGCGCGTCACCGTGTGCATGACGGCCATGTTGTTGGGAGTTCCATCGAGCCTGGCCGCCCATTCGCCCTCGTGGTTGCCCAGCACCAGGTACAGCGGCACAGAGTGATTGATCAGGTCGAAATACGAGCGCACGAACTGGTTACGGTTGGTCAGATGCGCCTGGAAAGCGCTCACGCCCATGGCCGCCGGATTCTCCCTGTCGATGAAGGCCGTGTCGCCAAGGTCGATCATGAAGTCCGGCTTGTCGGCAGCCATCTTCTTGAGCGATAGCTTGTAGGCGTCCATGTCATTGGCCGCCAGAAGATGGGGGTCGAACTGAACCACGTAGGTGAAGGTGCTGCCCGGTGGGCGCTGCGTGATGAAGGAGTGTTCGGCACGCGACGCAAACTCCGTGGCACCAGCTTCTTTGTAGCGCATGCGGTAGTAGTAGCGGGTGTTGGGCTTCAGATCACCGATGAACGCGTTGGTGGGCACGCCACCTGCAAGCTTGTATGTAGCCGATTTGCCGGTATACGAACCGGGCTTGGTGCCGTATTCGAAGTAGGCATCCACGCTCTTGCGCGCGGCCACGTTGACCGTGATCGAGCGGTCGGTGGGCCTTCCCAGCAACTCCTGCGCAACGAACAACGGATCATCAGTGCCGCGTGGCTGGGTACCGTAGCCACCAGTTGACCGGTCCGTGGCCGTGACGGACTTCGTGTCCTTCAGGGATTCCTTGTATTCAAAGCTGCGCGGATCCCGGTACTTCGTTTGGGCAATGGCCACTGCCACCACCGCCGCCAATGAACCCGCCACCAAAACCTTTCCTGTTTTCATTGTCTCTCGCTCCGCTTGAATATCGTCCGCGCCTGATCAAACCCTGCCGGTCACTTTTTCCGGGCCTTGATCGTGTAGCTGTCGCCGATCATCCCATCCTTGTGTGTGGCGTCTTCTTCCGACGGCAGGTACGTCTGCACGTAATCCACCTTGACGTCGTCGGGCGACACGCGCACGCGCAGGTAGCCACCGCCACCCACTACCTTGCCGTTGATGTAGTTGTAGTCCTTCGCTGCCTTGGTGGCGTCGTAAATGCCCTTGCGCGCCGGCACCGGACCTTCCTGGTAGACCATGCCATCAAGGTCCTGCTTCACGTACAGGTGATCATGCCCATGGAAATAGACCGTGGCGTTGTGAGCCACCAGCAACTGGTGGATCGGCATCGCCCAGCCCGGACGCGCCTTGTCGAAGCCCCAGGTGCCATCGAGGTTGTAGCCGCCCATTTCCAGGTACTTCACGGTCTCGATGCCGCCGCGCATCAGGCCCTTCATGTCCAGACCGCCAATCAGATTGTGCGAGAAGACGAACTTGTATTTCGCCTTGCTGCCCTCCAGCGTCTTTTTCAGCCAGTCATACTGATCCTTGCCAAGCGTTGTCCACCAGTCACCGGCCAGCTCCGGAGCCTTCGGTGCATACCAGTAAGGATCGAGCGCGATGAACAACGCATCGCCCCACTCCCAGGCATAGCTCGACTGGCGCAGGCCCACGAAAGGCTCGCTGCGGCTGACGCCTGAGTAAAACCCGTTCGGCTCCGGATTCGGGTAGAACTTCTTGCGCGTCAGCGTATTCATCACGGCGATGTTGTTGGGCGTGCCATCGAGCTTGTTGGCCCACTCACCCTCGTGGTTGCCCAACACCAGGTACAGCGGCACCGAATGGTTGATGAGCTCGAAATAGGAACGTGCCAGCAGGTTGCGGTTCGTCAGATGCGCCTGGAACGCGGTGAGCCCCATCTTTCCCGGGTTTTCCCTGTCGACGAAGGCGGTATCACCCAAGTCGATCATGAAGTCCGGGTTGTCGGCGGCCATCTTCTTGAGCGACAGCTTGTAGGCATCCATGTCATTGCCTTCAAGCAGGTGCGGGTCGAACTGCACCACGAAGGTGTAGGTGCTACCCGGGGGACGCTGCGTCATGAAGGAGTGCTCGGCTCGCGCCGCAAACGCTGATGCACCAGCCTCCTTGTAGCGCAGGCGGTAGTAGTAGCGGGTGTTCGGCTTGAGGTTGTCGATCAGCGTGTGGACGGGCACTCCGCTGGCATATTTGAACTGTGCCGTCTTGCCGGTGTAGCTGCCGGCCTTGGTGCCGTATTCAAAATAGGCATCCAGGTCCTTCACGGCCGACGCGGTGACGGTGACCGACGTGGCAGTTGGACGGCCCAACAGCTCCTGGGCGTTGAAAAGAGGGTCATCGGATCCGCGGGGGTTGTTCCCATAGCCCGCCGTGGATGGCTGGGATTCGGTGACCGACTTGGTGTCCTTGACCGCTTCCTTGAATTCGAAGCTGCGTGGATCACGGTATTGCTGCTGCGCGATGGCGACCGCCACCAAGGACGCCAACGAACCCGCGACCAGTATTTTCGCCATCTTCATTACATTCCCCCTCAAGATTCGTGTCCGCATGGAAAAGAGCACCATGGCTCGCAGACACCCGATGAAGCCAGACAGATTATTCGCAATTGGAAGGGACTTTCCCATGGGGGAAAGGCAGTCTTAGCGTCATTCACTGCAAGGATTCGTCAAGCGACACGGGTTGGCCGTATCGCCTGACCCGCCGCCGACTCAGGGAGTCCGCTTGAAGGTGTAACCCTCAGGAATGCTCATGTTCTTGGTTTCGCCATTGGCGAAAGTGACTTCCAGCAGCAGGCCAGAGGCCTTGCCATCCTTCGTCGGTGCCGCCACGGCGGTCACCTTGTCGCCCACCTTGATCATGTTGGAGCGCCAGCCGGCCCTAACCATCAGGTTGATGCTGGTGCCCTCGAGCACGTAGTGGGTCATGGCCCCACCCTCGCCCGGTGCGTCTATCTCGAGATAGGCATGCGGATTGGTCCACTGCCATTTACTGACGGTGCCCTTGACCGTGATGGACCGGGTGTTGTCGTACATGGCGAAGGAATGATGCGAAAGTGCAGGGCCGGCGATCACCAGACCCAAGACTGCCAGTACCGGTCGGACATGCTTCGCCAGGCTCATGGAATCCACCCCTCTTTTATTCCCGGAACACATATTAACGCATTGAGCCGCGAGACTTCCAAGATGCCTTACTTGCCCTGAGTTTCAGGCCGCAAAGCCTGCTTGCCGCTCTGGTCTATGTAGTAGTGATTGTCCTCGCAGACATATTCCAGCATTTCATAGTCCGGCAGGCGTCGATAGCTGACGGTATAGGTGTAAGGCTCTTCCAGCACGACTGGATCCTCAATGGTGATTTCGTCGCGCAGGGTGCCGTCAGCGGCGTAGTAGATCCTTTCCTTGATGTGGATCTGGTCGGAATTTGGGGTGTTCATGTTCCAAGCCGCCTTGATGCCAAGGGTGTCGACATGCAGGACACCGCCTTCCCAATGACCGACCGAGTGCCCATAGAAACCAGGCTCAATGTCATCCAGCTTCTTCTGCGGCTTGTCGAGGTAGATACGACGCACCTGCGTGTAGATCTCCTGAATGATCGTGACCTGCCCCTTGCTCTGCAGGATCTCCGTCGGAAATGTTCCATTCATCATGGACGGCATGCCGTTGCCCTGGCACTGTGCCGTGCGCCCCACAATGGGCTCGCCCCGTGCATCTGCCTCGCTGGCGATCTTGGCACGAGCCTCACGCTCTTTCAGGAATTCAGGCTTGAGCTTGGCCTGCTGCGCGCCGGCATTCTGGTACTGCGGCCTGGCTCCGCCCTTCTCGTCGACAATGACGCGCTTGGTGTCCCTGATGGTCTCCCAGGTTCCGGTGATATCGGGAATCGCCTTGGACGCCTGCTGCGCGGCGGAAACCAATGGGGCGAAGCAGACCAGGCAAAGAAATGAAACAAAGGACTTATACATAGCTCACGCTCCGATCAACGGGAACCAGACTACAGCCTGACTGCGCGACCGCGGGTATGCAAGCGACAGGCGCCAGGGCTTGGGGTCCCTGGCGCCTGCTGCTTCACTTGGTCAGCGAGTTCCTAGTGGAACTCATAACCAAACTTAAGTCCATATTCCCGCGGCTTCCGGGGAACCAGCTTGTAACCCCCGGCCGCACTGGCTACCGACGCCGCCGGATTGGCGGGGTTGGTGACGTAGTTGCGCGATATGTTGTTGAGATACTGGAACAGGTCTTCGTTCGTCACGTTGTTCACATAGGCCCTGACCGTGAACCCCTTCAGACGCCACTCGGAAGACACGTTGCCGGTGGTGAAACCGCGCTGCTTGGTCAGGTTCAGCTCGTCGATGTACCGCGAACCTTCGTTGTGCAGGTCGAGGCTGGCCTTCCAGGTCGAGCCCATCGGCTTGAAGGGCACGAGGTAATCGACATTGGCGTTGACGGAGTAACGCGGGAAACCGTTGTTGGTTACACCCGTGATGTCCTTGCCGGGAACCCGGGCACAGCGGCTGTTGATCTTGGAATCGAAGACGAACTCGATGCTCGACGGGAGATTCTGGTACTGCAGAGCCTCCAGAGAGCAGTAATCGGCACCGTGAGCGGTTCGGGCAAGAGTCAGGTTGCCACCCACCGACAGGCTGTGGGTCAGCGCATAGCTGGTTTCCAGCTCGATTCCGTAAAGCCTGGCGCTGCCGGCGTTGTAAATGGCCGGCGGATTGGTGGACGTATTCAACGTGTTGTTGTTCCAGCCGTAGCTCAGCGTGTTGGCCGCGCTGCCGCAGCCCGTCACCGAGCTCGGCTTGGCGCCGTTGACGCAAACGTCGACCGCCGACCAGTCAAGCATCACGCGGTTCTGGATGTTCTTCCAATCCATGTAGTACAGCGAGACGCTGAAGATGCCGCGCTTGTTCGGATAGTCGCCCTTGACGCCGATTTCGTAGTTGTCGAGAGACTCTTCCTCGTACTTCAGGAAGGTATCGGGCGAATAGGTGACTTTCGGCGTGCGCTTCGGGTCCGTGCCGTTGTAGATGAAGCCATCGGCAGGGTTGACGATCTTGCCCGAGGCGATCAGCAGGGAGTTCCTGAACGCATCGTTGGCCATCTGGATGTTGACGGACGCCGGGTTGTTGCCGCGCGCGACCTGCGCATAGAACGACAGGCCGTCCGAATACTTGTAGTTCGCGGACAGGCGCGGCTGGAACGAGTTGGTCTTCTGGCAGACCGTCACACCGACACCGCTGTTGGCGGAAGGGTCCGAGCCGCAGACCTTGTCCGACTGGACACGGCCTTCGGCAGACAGGGTCAGCTGGGACGTGACGTCCCACTGCACACCACCGCCAACGCCTGAGTTTGTCGCACTTTCCTGCACGAAGTTCTGCAGCAGCGGATCCACCGGCGAACCGTTGGGGAGCCTGAGGTCGTAGGCAATGGCACCATAGCCAGTCCAGGCGATATCGAGGTAGTCATACTTCAGCTGCGATGCGCTGAGCACGTATCGCACAGGCTTGGCATCGTCGGACAGCCAGCGGGCCTCGTAATACTTCTCTTCCAGGCGATTCCTGAAGCCGCGGTCCAGCACGTTGGAGTCCAGCTGCGGCGGCACTGACGTCGTGAACACACCGATGGAGGCCGTGCCGTCGCGGTCAGTCCAGAAACTTCCATGCTCATGGCTGGTCATTGCCAGAAGCTTGAGTGTATTGGCGCCGAATTCGTAGTTCAGCTCACCCTGAACACGATCACGGAATTGACGATCGTAAGGATCATTGATCGTGTTTCGAAGCAGTGCCTGCTCGAACGTGGCGCCGTCCTTGACCGTGCGCGCCAGGAAAGTCGTCAGCGGCACGTTGCCGTAAAGCGCCGGATTGTACTGAGCCTTGAACTGCCCCAGCAGATCGGGATTCGACTGCAGCCGGGTCAGGTCTACCCTGCAGTCCACATACAGGTTCGTGAAAAGTTTGACCGCCGCGCCGGAACGGGTGCGGGTGATGGTCGAGTCACCGTTGCAGACAGCCGGATCGGCGATGACGTTGGGGTAGTCATTGTCCTGGGTGGCATGCCGGTTATACAGCAGCGTGCCGCTGATCTTCTCGCCAAACTTGTAGTTGAGCTTGGCAATGAGTGACTTGGTGCGTTGCGACCCCATCTGCAGTCCGCCCTGCGTTCTCCAGTCGGTTGGACCGTCCCAATGGCCCTCGCTGTACATGATGCGGTAGCCGAAGGAGTCGTTGATGGGACCGCTCGCCGTGGCGGCGATGTCCCGGCCACCGTGCTGCGACCACCCTGCATTCAGGCGAGCCATGAACTCGGAGCTGGCATCTTCAGTGACATAGTTGATGGCTCCGGCAAAGGTGGCGCGACCAAACGAGGCGCTCTGCGGACCACGCAATACCTCCACCCTCTTGAGACCCGCCATGGAAAGGTTGCCTGCCTGACCGGAGATCGGCACACCGTCGATGAACGACGACACCTTCTGGCGAGTGGCGGTCGCATCGGCAGCTTCCACGCCGCGGATACCGACGCGGGAGTCTTTCCTCATGCCCGTAAAGTCATTGAGATGGAGACCCGGCGTGGTGTTGAAGAGTTCTTTTGGCCCCAGAATTCCCTTCTTTTCCATGTCCTCGGCCGACATGACTGAAATGGAGATAGGAACGTCCTGAATGGACTCGGTACGCTTGCGGGCCGTGACCGTGACTTCCTCGAGATCGAAGAGGGAGGCATCGGCGCTGGCACCCTCGGCGGCGCTGGCACGGCAGCTCGCCGACATGGCGACCACGCTGCAGGCGGAAAGAACAAGAGCGGTGGATTGCGCACCCACGCCCCTCGCAGCCGGACGACTCTCGGTCGTGCTGCTCCTCACACCTTCAGAGAACAGGCTGACGATCCTGGCCCAAAGACTACGCTGCTTTGGAGCTTCTATCTCATTACTCACATTCGCTCTCCCCTGTTTGTTATCAGAGCTCATACCAGTGACGGCGGGAACTGCAGGCTCCGGCACGACTGTCGCCGGCTGCCCACTGACTGGCGGTGGCAAATCTGCCGCCGGTTCACGCAGGATCGCGACCGTCCTGTCGTTCACGAACCGGTAGGTCAGCCCCACCCCCTTCAGCAGCAGGTCGAGCGCCTGCTCGCGCGTATAAACGCCTTTCACCGGCCCAACCAGGACCTGCGAAGAATCGACGTCAGAGAACCGCGCGAACTGGATGTCGATCTGCTGGGCAAGCTGCATCAAGGCATCGCCAAGCGGAGCGCGGTCGATAGACAGGCGCCATGCCGCCTGCTGCGCCTGCATTTCTGCAGCCCACGCCGCGTTAGTGCCGGTGACAACTGCCTGCCCTGCAACCAACCCAATCACCAGATATCCCCACACCAGCTTTGTAAAAAGTTTTGCTGGCTTTAATGAGACCGGATACACGGTCAATATGGCCCCCACCCCAAAGACAATTTATTCGCTGCTACGCACCGGCCTCTTTGCCTGGCTAGTGCGCAGCGTCCCGGCCATCCCCTGGCTGGGAGCTTAATCGGATGTGCAGTTCGTCAGGCCGTGTGACCCTGACGCTGGCAGCAGCCTGGACGAACGACACAAAGGACTGCGGATCGCTGCTGCGGAAAACACCGCTGATCCGCCGCGCCGCCAGCCGCGCATCCAGAACCTCGATCTGGGTGCGATTGCCAAGGTTGAAGCGCCTGACCACGTCGCCGACGGTTTCGTTGTCGAACACCAGCTCGTCGGTGCCCGAGGCAACCCATGAGTTTTTGTCGACCTGCTGCACCCCATAGACGATTCCAGCAGCGCTGATCAGGACCTGTTCATTCGCCTGCAGGCTGAGCATTGGGGCTGCGGTCTCGGACACATTTCTGGCCGAGGCTGCCAACGGCTGCTGGCTGACGGCAACCCGCCCCTCGACCACCCTGACCGATACGCCCTGCTCGCCACGATCGACATTGAAGACCGTGCCCACCGCACGAACGCGAGTGCGCGCGGCCTGCACGATGAACGGCCGGTTCGGATTCTTGGCGACCCTGAACTGGGCATTGCCATGACCCAGGGTGACCAGCCGATCCGACGCGCTGTATTGAACGGCAACGTCACTCTCGGGGGCGAGTTCGACCACGCTGCCATCGGACAGCGTGACTTCACGACGCTCTCCAGCAACAGTCCTGTAGGTAGTCTGGTGCAGCCGTGTGAACACCAGCATGCCGGTAGCACATACCGCGGCCAGGCCTGCAGCGAGAAGCGCGAGGCGCCTGCCACGACCCGGAAATCCGCGAGGCTCCGCAGCAGTCACGGAGACGCCCTGCAGCTGCAGGACATTCTCCTGATCCGGCGAATCGAAGGCCGAAAGCTGCGACCAGCCCTGGAAAGCGGACAGTCCGCGCTGCAGCTGGCTGATACGCAGGAACTCAGCAATATGCAGCGGCGATGCGCACAGCCAGTCAACGAACTCGGTACGGCGGGTTTTCGTGGCCTCTTCGGTTTGCAGCGTGAGCAGCCAGTGAGCTGCGCGCTCGGCGATCTTGCGCCTGGCCTCGTCGCCTGATTCGGGTTTCATGTGGACTCGCTGGTGCCGCGACGCTTGAGGATGCCCAGGAGATTGGCATCCAGGGTAAACCGCAGCGTGGCATAGGCGCGCTCCATGTCGCGCTTCACGATCTTGCGCGTTACGCCCAGCGCAACTGCCACCTGAGGATGCGTCATGCCCTCACCGAAATGCAGTCGCAGGATCTCGCGTGCACGCGCCGGAAGGGCCTCGATCGCTTCACGCAACTGGCGCTCGACGCCCTCGTGTTCAAGCTGGAATTCCGGCGACAGCTCGTCGACAAGTTCATCGAGCCATGCAGCGTCATGAGGCAACCGGCGGCTGGAGCGCAGCGCCCACTCTGCGGCCACGTTGGCCGCAACCTTGAACAGGTAGGCCTGCGGATGGTCGACAAGGTCGGCGCGGTCGTAGCGCAACACACGAAGGAAGACCTCCTGGGCAATGTCGTCAATGTCTGCGGCAGACCCGGCACGGCGCCGCGCAAGGAAGCGGCGGAGCGGCTTCTCCCAGTCGCGGAACCAGTCACCCAGCCTTGCTGGACGATTGCCTGCACGTGCCACCCTACCCCCCCCCAAGCGCGTAGTGAGACCCCAATAATAAGGACTGGATCAAACCCCCGGGTGGCCCCCATCCCAGGGCACCATCCCATGGATTTCTTCAGGCCGCTACTTTGATGCGGCGTAGTGTGCCAGCGCAATAAGTTCCGCATCGCTGCGCCCCAGCACCGCCCCCACCATCAGGGGGTCGGCGCCACTGCGAGTGCCGTCACGGAAGGACTTCAGCGCCATAATGAGGTAATCGAGCCGCTGCCGGGCCAGGCGTGGCATTTGCTGCTGGCCGGTCAGGTCAGGTTTGTGACAGGAGATGCACTCGAGTCCTGGCGCAAGTTCCGCGCCCTGCGTCACCAGCGCCGGATCGGTCTTCTCATCGCCGGCCTTGGCCGGAAGCCCTGCAAAGTGGGCCGCAATGGCCTGGATGTCCGCATCCTTGAGGCCCTTTACAACTTCCTGCATGGCCGCGATGGGTCGGACACCTTCACGGATCAGTACAAGCTGGTTGAGGAGGAAGAATTCCGGCTGACCCGCCAGCGAGGGTATGTTCGGGATGAGCGAGTTGCCATCCTGGCCATGGCAGGCCTGACACAGCTGGATGCGCTCGGCGACGCTCTGGGCAACCACCGGACCGCTCAAGAGCAAGCTGATCCCCAGCCAGAGCGCCGGTACACGGAAACGCCTAAGCTGAGTGACCAGAAAAGTCATCACTTGCGCAGGCTGGCGTCACTGTAAGAGATGCGGTAGATCGCGCCATTGAGCTCATCGGAGAACAGCAATGACCCGTCCTGCAACTGCAGAAAGGCCACCGGCCGCACGAGTCCGACGTTTTTCTCCTTGTCTATCAGGCCGGAAAGGAATGGCTCGACCTTTGCCTTGCCGCCTTCAATGGTCGCTGTGACGATGTCGTAGCCGAACTTGATTTCCCGGTTCCAGGAACCATGCCGGGCGATAAAGGCGACATTCCTGTATTTGGCGGGGAACATCGAGCCCGTATAGAACTTCAGCCCAATCGCCGCTCCATGCGGCCCCAGCAATGCCACGGGCAGCGTCACCCCGACGCAGGGATCGGGACGCTTGATGTCAGGGTCGGGCATGCCATTCGCGTGGCAATACGGGAACCCATAGAAGGCGCCGTCCTTGCCCTTGGCGATGCGGTTGAGCTCATCCTCGGGGCCTTCATTGCCAGCCCAGTCGCGACCATTGTCGGTGAACCAGAGTTCCTGCGTGGCCGGATGCCAGTCAAAGCCAACGGTATTGCGGACTCCACGCGCGACGATTTCCATGTTGGAGCCATCGGCGTCGTAACGGCGAATGTTGCCGTTGATGCCGGGGTTCAGTTCGCAGACATTGCAGTACGCACCAGCGGCGATGTAAAGCTTGCTGTCCGGTCCGAAGGCAATGTAGCGCCAGCCGTGCATCTGGTCGCCGGGCAGGCGGAATTTCTCGGAGATGTCTGTCTGCACGGGCTTGTCGAGGGTGTCCTCGATGGCGTCGTAGCGGAATACCTTGCTGTTGGCGACGACAATCAGCGCACCGTCCTTCATGGCGATGCCGTTCGGCAGTGTGAGGCCCTGCGCGATGGTCATGACTTCCTTCTTGCCGAAGGGATCCTTCACCGCGTAGATGCGGCCGAGCCGCGAGGTGGAGACGAACAGCGTGCCCTTCGGCCCCAGATAGATCATGCGCGCCCCGGCAACCCCGGAGACAAAGGTTTCGACCTTGAAGCCCGGAGGCAGCACCATCTTCTCCAGTGGCAGCTTCTCGATCGCCGTGGCGATGGGCGATGTGGGAATTCCGGAAAGCGTTGGACTCTGGTTGCTACGCGCTGCCATGGCCTTCGCGTCAGGCAGCATCGGCATCATGTAAGCGGGCGTCGCAGGCGTGGGCGGTTGAACTGCCGGTGTCGCCTGGGAGGCCGTGGGCGCCTGAGCTATCGCGTGCATGCCCGCAACACTCATTGCGATCGCCAACACACCGGCAGTCAGGGCACGCGCAGACAGTCTGGCAGACATCAAGGTTCTCCCGGAGGGTGGCTCGGTTGGGGGGGGCTTCCGACAACCGAAGCATAGAGTTCGCGATACACCAAGACAACCCGGCCAATCCAGGGCTGGAACGCCGGCAAGGTCGCCAGCGGCGACGCGTCCCCAAGGCGCTGGTATGCTTGTTCAGTTGCGTCTGACCCGGACAACGGAGCAGTTCCCGGAGCATGAGTTCTTCGATGGCTGTCACCCTGATTGCAAAGTTGCGGGCGCGCTGGCGATGGCTGGCGATCGCAGCCGCACTGCTGCTCCTCTGGGCGCTGGCGGGGTTCGTGCTCGCGCCCGTGCTTATCCGCTCGGCGCTGGTGTCCTATGCACGCGACACGCTGCACCGCCCCTTCAGCGTTGGCGTGATCCGCTTCAATCCCTTCACCTTTACGCTTGAGATCCATGACCTGAATCTGCGGCGCGCGCGGGATGAAGGGCCGCTGCTGTCGTTCAAATCCCTGCACGTCGATGCCGAACCGCTGGCATCTCTCCTGCACCGCGCATGGACGCTGCAGGAACTGCGAATCGAGCAGGCGCAGGTTGAAGCCTACATCGACGAGCACGGTGAGCTGAACCTCGCGAACCTGGTTCCGCCCAGCCCACCCTCACCGCAGCCCGAGACGCCCTCGCCAACGCCGAGCGTCCGAATCGGCACTCTCGCGCTGGTTGATGGCCGTGTATCCGTCGACGACCGGAGCGGCAATCGCCGCGTGCAGATGCACCTCTCACCGATCGGCTTCACGCTGCACGACTTCCGCACAGCGGCCGATCACGAGTCGGCCTATCGGCTCGAGGCCCTGTCGAGCGACGGCGAGCGCTTCGCATGGTCCGGTCAATTTACCGTGCAGCCCCTGGCTTCCCGCGGCAGCTTCGAGCTTGCGGGCCTGCATGCAGCCACGATTGCGCAGTTCATCGGCGACGCGCTGCCGATTTCGCTTCTGGGCGGCACGCTGGATTTACAGGGAAATTATCAGGCCGCTTATTCGCATGGCCTGGACGTTAAAGTCCAGCTGCCAATGGTGGCCGTACACGGGCTGGGACTGCTTCCCGCTGGCAGCCCGGAAACGCAGCCCTGGGTGCAGCTGCCTACACTGGAACTTCGCGACACAACGCTCTCGCTGGCCGACCAGAGCGTGCGTGTTCGCCAGGTCAGACTCGCCGACACCCATGTGCGCGCGTGGCGCGAGCGGGATGGTTCGATCAACCTGGACCGGCTCGCCGGCTCCGACGCCGCGTCAACGCCTGCACGTGCGGAATCGTCGCAACCCGCAATGCCCTGGAACGTTGCCGTCGATGCGATCACCGTCAGCAGCGCGCAGGTTGATTTCGAGGACCGCACCCTCTCGCCGGCGGGTACGCTGCGTTTTGCACCGGTCAACATTGGCCTGCAGGGCTACACGCTTGCCGGCAACCAGCCCCTCAGATTCGATGTCGATATCGGCCTCGATGGCCGCGGCCAGCTCAAGGCGCTGGGATCAGGGACACTGGAGCCGCTGCAGGCCGATGCGCAAGTCACTGTCAGTGCGCTGGCACTTCCGCAACTGCAGCCGTGGATATCGGCCGCCACCCGCGTCGCCATCAACGACGGGCTTTTCCGCCTGCAGGGGCATGCGGAGCTGAAGGCCGGCAAGGGAACCGCGCCCCCAGCGCTCGCGTTCAAGGGTGGACTGGGAATCGACCGTCTTGCCACGCGCGATGCCGTTGCACACGAACATCTGGTGGCCTGGAAGCAGCTGGACGTGAACGGCATCGACTACCGCTCGAGCCCGGAACGCCTGCGCGTCGACACCGTGCGCCTGCGCGGCGCTGACTCGCGTGTGCTGATCGCCAAGGACGGCACATTGAACCTGGCACGTGCGCTCTCGTCGCCAGGGACGCCCATCACTGCACCGCCAGCGCAGGCAGACGAGGAGGACGATGCGGAGGTGGATGCGGCCGGATCTGATGCAACAGCGGTGGCGGCGGTTGCAGCCGCGCCGGCGCCGGCCACCACTGCTGCAGAACCCGCCGGTGAAGCCGGTGCCATGCCGATCAGCATTGGCAAGGTGCTGCTGGAAGATGCCAGCGTCAACTTCAGCGACCATGCGGTGGAGCCGGACTTCTCGGCCACGATCGTCGGGCTGTCGGGAAGTGTCAGCGGCCTCTCGTCGGAGCCGGCTTCGCACGCCAAGGTGGAGCTCAGCGGCAGTGTCGATCGCTATGCACCCGTCAGGATCTCGGGCGAAGTGAACCTGCTGGCCGCAGATGTCTTCAGTGATGTTTCCGTGCAGTTCAGCAACATCGAGCTGACCACCTTCAACCCCTACTCGGGCAAGTTCGCCGGCTACAACATCGCCAAGGGCAAACTCAGCACCGCGCTGCGTTACCGCGTTGACAAGCGCCAGCTGCTGGCCGAGCACCACGTGATCATCGATCAGATGGAATTCGGTGCCGCCACCAACAGCAAGGATGCGGTGCCGCTGCCGGTGAAACTGGCTGTGGCGCTGCTGAAAGACCGCAAGGGCGTCATCGACCTGAAACTGCCGGTCACCGGCAGCCTCGACGATCCGAAGTTCCGCATCGCGCCCATCGTCTGGAAGATGTTGCGGGGATTGGTGCGCAAGGTCGTTACCGCGCCCTTTGCCCTGCTCGGTTCACTCTTCGGCGGCGGTCCGGACCTGCAATACGTTCAGTTTGCGCCGGGCTCAGCGCAGCTCACCGACGCGGATCGGACGAGACTGGCGCAGCTGACGCGCGCGCTGGCAGAGCGGCCGCAACTGAAGCTGGACATACCGCTGCAAACGCTCTGCCCGGAGGACACGCCCGCACTCGAGGCCGCCAACTTCGAAAAGGCCGTCGCAGCCGCGCTGCCGGCAACCACCAACGGCGAACCGCCGCCCGCGCGATTGGCACTGCTCGCGGCGCTCTACCAGAAACAGCTGGGCACGCGGCCACAGTATCCGCCGGAGGCGACTCCGGCCCCGCCCGGGAAGAATGCCCCGTCTGCCGAGGCACAGGCAGCACGCGATGCCACCAACGCCGTGCAGGTGGCATGGCTCGAATCGCAGCTGCGCCCGCGCTTCGCCGCGGATGCAATCCAGCGCGACGCCCTGGCGCGCACTCGCGCCGAGGCGGTACGCGATGCGGTGGCCGGCGATGGCAGCGTCGACGCTGCACGCGTGTTCCTGACGGCGCGAGCCGTGGCGGCGGGCCCTCCCGGTGAGGCACGCATGGAACTGAAGCTGCAATAGCGCAGCTGGTAGCACGGGCAACAGGCTGCGACACTGTCCCACTGAGGCGCTCTTCCCCGCCGGCACCGCATTGAGCCGGCATTCCCTTTCACTTCAATGACTGGCAGAAGACCGGCCTGGGCCTGACAGCCCGAGTTCAGTGGAAGATGTGAGACCATGTTCGGCAATGACTGATTTTAATCGCCAGCATGGGTCCACCACGCTGCATCCCAAGCAGCTGCTGCTCAGCAAGTGGACTGCCGTCAGCCCACGGAACAGACAGAAGCATTTCCTGGTCACTGCGGTGGTCCCACCCGAGACAGTGGGCGGCCCTATTGAATGGGTCGATCTGGAGGCAGTCCTGTCGCGACGCGTGCAGCGAATCCGATGGCAGACGCTGGCTGACTCGTCGGTCTGGCTGCAAGGCTGGCTCTAGTGGCGCTCGGCGCGACGATGTACGTATTCACCATCCGGTTGGCGGACGCTGACCGGTCGGTTTATGAGACGCTGAACCTGCGCGCGGCCTGTCATCCATCGGAGTCGGCAGACTTCCTGCTGACACGGGTGCTCGCCTACTGCCTGGAATATAAAGAAG
>Ga0114969_10001893_pt1 | contig 17468 bp, 22 predicted proteins | sample M_130807_MF_Meta_FD_87316 | JGI IMG/M metagenome (GOLD analysis project Ga0114969, IMG submission 87316) | Freshwater microbial communities from Lake Montjoie, Canada to study carbon cycling - M_130807_MF_MetaG | ecosystem: Environmental > Aquatic > Freshwater > Lake | place: Lake Montjoie...
TCTGACTCTGATTCTGAATCAATGATTTTATCTAAATTTGTTAATGTATTCCAAGTGTCTAATATTAAATCTTTATTATTATAACTCAACAAATTTAATTCTGAATAATAACTTTTTAATCCTTTACGATTCATAAATAATAAATTTTTTAAAGTTTTAAGTTTTTCATTGTATTCATTTATTTCATTATAACTAAATTCTGAATTAGATGATATTATTTCAAGGTTTTTTATATTAGAAACTAATATTTTATCAAATAATGTATTTTTATCTGTTTTCATTACACTATTAGTATCAGGATTTATAACTGATGCATGTTTATCATTCAATGCAGTTACACAATATGAATGATTTTCTGGTGTTTCTTTATTAAAATTATTTAGTTTAATTAGATAAGTTAAACTATTTAATCCTTTTTGCATTATTTCTCGTTGTTGATTTACTGATAAATGTTCAATACTTTCAGAACCAGGTTGGTTAATAATTATTTGAATATTGTTTGTTGTATTATTTGTATTATTTGTATTATTAGTTGTATTATTTATAGTATTATGCGGTTTTGTTTCCAATTCTTTAATTTTATCTGTAAGTTGTTGCACTTTATCAACCAATGATACATTATGTATATTTTTACATTTTTTCTCATGTGTCCATTTATTTTGATAGTGTTTATATTCTTTATTACAATAAGAACAATAATATAATTTATCTTTATTTATTTTATTACTTTTATGATGTTTATTATTGTGTTTCCATAAACCTGATGCAGTTTCAAATTCTTTATCATTACATAATTTACATATAAAAGTCATAACAATAATTTTATAATAAAATTATTGTTTAAATAAAAAAAAATTTCGCGTGGAAATTTTACATAATGCATTATATTTCCAATGTTTTTGCAACAGGAACCAATTTTAATGGAAATATACATAATGATTTACATAATGATATTTCCATTTATATAATTTGGAAATATCATTATATATTTCCATTGTTTATAACTGATAAAACAAATAATTGATTTTATACATAATTATTTATAATTTAATTTTTATTTTGAATAATTTTTTATTTTTGAAAAAAAATTTTGCGTGGAAATAAAACATCATGCATGAGATTTCCATAGTTTTCATAACAGCCTACCATTATAATGGACATATACATAAGGATTTTGATAAGGATATTTCCATTTTACACTTTTGGAAATATCCTTATGTATTTTACAAATAATTGATTTTATACATAATTATCTATTTGATAAAAATAGAATAAATAATATTTTTACGCTAATCAATAATGAATAGCGTAAAAACTATATATATTTTTATTTGGTTCTTAATTTATAGTGATGAAAGTAAAATTTGCCATTATGAAATTTTACAATTAAAAAGAGAAATTAAAAATATAATTAATTTTTTTATTTAATTAAAATAAAAAATAGATTATAATATAGATTTTATGAGTAAAAAAATAATAATATTTGGTGCTGGTATTAGTGGTTTAACTATTGCACATGAATTAGTAGAAAAAGGTTTTAATGTAGAAATATATGAGAAAGATAGTATAAATGGAGGTATGGCTAGAAGTTTTAGAGATAGTAATGATGTTCCTACAGAACATTCATGGAGAGGTTATGGACCTTTTTATAAAAATTTATATGATATTTTAAATAGAATACCTTTACCTAATTCAAATGTAAATATTGAAACTTTCTCTTCAGCTAGATTAGAAGAAACTCAAAGAGTATTTTCTTTAGAAGAAGTAATTAAACATAATAAAGAAAATGATGCATGGTGTACATATAAAAACAACGTATATAATATTACTGATTTTATAAGCAAACATCCTGGAGGTTCTATAATAAAAAATGCTATTGGTAAAGATTTAAGTGCAATATGGACCAAGTTTGGTGTAGCATGGCATATGGATAATTCATCAATTTTATCAAAATTAGAAACATATAAAATAGGTAAATTAAGTAAAATAAATGAGTTGTTTTCAGATTTACCTGAAAAGTTTTTAGATTTACCTGAGAACTTTTCAGATTTACCTAATATAAAAACTAAAACAGTTAATGATAATTTAAGATCTTTTAAAATGATGTTATTAAAAAATACAGTACAAAATCATAACAATAAAATTAATATAGATACACTAGATTATCCATATTTAATTTATTTATTTAGTAAAAGTATTTTAAGTAATAATCGTAGAGAAGAATATTATAAAACCAGATTATATCCATTATTAGATAAAAAAGTTTCAGATGTTACTAAAGCATATTTATTAGATTATGTTTCAGGTCCTGGATTTGGTTTTGATAAAAATAATATATCTGTATGTCATTATTCTTTATTTTTATTTAGACAATTATTATCTGGAAATAAAGACTGGAGTGTAATGAACGCGCCAACAAATGAAGCATGGATAGATATTTGGGTGAATTATTTAAAAAGTAAAGGAGTTAAAATATTTAATAATTCTACTTTAAAAAATATAATAAAAAATAAAAATAATGAAAAAGAGATTGATTATTGTATAATACGTGCTAATAATATTAATAAAATAGTAAAAGGAGATGAATATATAATAAGTATAAATCCAAATTATGTAGAAGAAATATGTATAAATAGTGATTTAACAGATTTAGCCTTAATACATAATAAATTAAATACAATAAATAATCAAATAAGTTTTAGATTAGGCTTTAATAAAAAAATAGATTTTCCCAAGAAAAAATTAGGATTTGTGTTAATGGATAGTCCGTATAATATTACATTTTATCCTCAAGAAGATAATTGGGATACTAATATAAAATTAGGTATGAATGATAAAATTAAAAGTTTATGGAGCGGTACTATTATTTTACCATATATTAAAGGTAGTTTAACTAATAAATCAGCTATATCTTTGAATAAAGATGAATTATTAAAGGAAATAATATATCAATTTTTTGAAAGTAAAGATTTAAAATCAATTATAAAACAGGATATAACTGAAAAAGATATAATTCATAAAGAAATATTTGAGGATTGGTTTTGGAATGGAAATAATTTAGAAAGTAAAAATAAGAAATGGGTTAATAATACATATAATGAAGAATTTAGACCAGATAATAAAACTAATTATAACAATTTATATCTAGCAGGATCTCATACAAAAACGGAAATAAGTATTTGGAGTATGGAAAGTGCTGTTGAAAGTGGGAAAAATGCATCAAATTATATATTATCAAAATATAAAATAAATAAATGTATTCAATATAATCATAAATTTCCAATTTTAATAGATTTAATAGGTAAAATAGATGATATATTATATGATTTAAATTTACCAAATATTGTTGATGTTAGTTTATTTATTATATTAGTATTTATAATTATATTTATTTATAATAATAAAAAAAATTAGCATGGAAATAAAATATTTTCTCATAGTTCTATTAGTTTTCATAACTGCATGTCATTTTAATGGAAATATACATAAGGATTTTGATAAGGATATTTCCATTGGTTTTACTTTTTATTAATATTATTAATTTTCACCCAGTCGATAAATAATATATCTAATATAATATATGAATAACAAAGGCTTGAAAAAAGCTTTACTTATTGGAATCAATTATATAGCAGACCCAAATAATAAATTAAATGGATGTATAAATGATGTATTATCTATACAAAAACAATTAAATAAATTTTATCCATTATGTACAAATATTAAAATATTAACAGATGATATACCTAATCCAACAATACAACCTAGTCGGAAAAATATATTAGATGCAATTAATTGGTTAGTATCAGATTTAAAACCAGGTGATAATGTATATTTTCATTATAGTGGTCATGGTGGATTAATTAAAGACACAAATGGTGATGAAATTAGCGGCTCTGATAATTGTATATATTCTATTTGTAAAAATAAAATAGAAGTTATATTAGATGATGAATTAAAATTATTATTAGCTAATAAAATACCAAAAGGTTGTAAATGTTTTATTGTTTTAGATTGTTGTCATAGTGGTTCTGGTTTAGATTTAAGATATAATATGAATTGTCCAACATATGGAACAATTGTAATTACACAAGATGATAAACAAACAGCAACAAATGGTTCTATAATATTATTAAGTGGATGCACTGATACACAAACATCCGCCGACACAGTTAATACAGTAGGACAACCAAGTGGTGCATTAACAAATGCATTATTAGATATATGGAATACATATGGTGTGAATATTAAATTAAAACATTTATTATGGAATATAAGAATATTATTAAAACAAAGAGGTTATACACAAATACCACAACTAAGCTGTGGTAATAATTTAAATATAGATTCAATATTTGATTTAAATTAATTACAATAAAAACAAAACTAATTTTATTTTATGTATGTAAAATAAAACTATTTATGATTATTAATATACAATAAAACAAATTAAAAATTTAATTTGTCATGTATCCAAAAGCATGCTATATCTCAACACAATCTCTCGGATGACTTTTTCCTAAACGTGCTCATTCCACTGACGCTTGCAAATCTTCTTTCGCCTCTCCCGCTTCTGCAGGTGAAACCGTCTCTTCCACTCCTGCAGATGACTTCAGCTGCGCGCCACACTGAAGAAAAGTATCGGCTACAATATGGATCGCATTATTAGCGATTGTGCGGCCATATGCTTTCACACTATTGTGCGCTGCTACACCTACAGTGACAAGGCATTTCCCGGCAAAATCAGCATTGACAACCGCTGCAGCACCTTGAGTGGAAAGTGTGTCTACGAACAAAGTGGGCAGATTGGCTGCAGCAGTTGCACCTTGAGCGCAGAGACCGACTGCAGCAGCCGTGCTTTGACCGCAGAAATCGGCTGCAGCAGTCGCACCTTGACCGCACAAATTGCCTGCATTGACAGCAGCGGCAACAGCTTGAGTGCGCAATTTGATTACTGCTACGAGTGTGCCGTTCAGATAGGCAACAACTTCTTGTTGTTTTGAGTTTGCCTCAGTGACTTCCTTGATGTGTTTTGCTAACGGAAGGAGTTCTTCTGTTGTGGGAACGAGTACAAATTCTGTATCCTCATTGGAATAAAGGTCTTCGGCAGCAGAAGGTGCAGTCATTGGAGGTATGAATGGCAATAAAATATAAGGCATCAGTAAACATTATAAATTTCAATTTTTTTTGTAATATTATATTCATAGATAATATAATAATGTTATAGTAACATCAAATTAAAAATTTAATTTGTGTTATGTTAATAAAATTTATTATGAACTGACTACACTTAAAGATTGTTAATGACAAATATTTTAAAATGTTTACTCATACTTTTCATGTGCTTTCATCACCATGTCGACAATACGGATTGCTTGTGTAGTATCCGATGTATGCGGTTCGAGTGTGCTCTCGATAAAACTAGTTAACGCACGGGAAACCAATGGTTTTAATAACTCACTCTTGTCAATATCTTCCAGCCATTTAGCTGCGTCTACTTTTGCAGCTCTAACGGCTGCTTTAGTTGCTTTCTTATCCGCAAATGGGAAGAGATTATCTTCTTCAGAATCGCTGTTCTCTAATGGAATGTGATTTTTATCTGCAACCATTGCTGTTGTCATGGGAAATTTAATGACATTAAATGGTATTGATAAAACACTATATATTTCAATTTTTTTAAATAATATACATATATAATCTAAATAAATACATAATATAATTTATTCATTATAAATATATAAATAATAATATCTTAATATTTATAATGAATAAATTTCAACACATTAATGAAAATGAATTATATTATGGCATATGTAAATTAAATTCAAAAGATAAAAATGTTATTTATAAAAATCCGCATTGTGCAGAGTTTTTCTGTCATTTAAATAATGTATTAGATTGCACAAAATGTAATGCATTTTTAAAATCAAAACATGTAATGACAAGTAGTAAAAAAAACAAATTTAAACAAAAATCATATAATAAATCAAAAACAACAGAACAAAAATCAAGTGATAGTTCTGATAGTGATACAAATGATACTAATTTGTGTAAGGAACATTGCACAAATGGATTAATTTATGATTTTACAGCAGAAAATTGGGATATTAATCGCACTAATAAATCGGTTGTTGATAAATATAAATTATCAACATCATTTTATCAAGATAAATTTGTTTATACTTATAATGAACTTCCATATTTATTTGATTCTGAACCAACAATACCAAAACCAAAATCTGTTATTCACTGGGGTCAATTAAAAATGTTTTTAGTAACAATATTATTTTTAATTAATAAAGTTAATCCAGATGATAAAGAAGTGCATATAATATATCCAGGTTCTGCACGTGGAGATAATATTTTAATTTTATGTGATATGTTTCCAAATACATTATGGTATTTAATTGATCCAGCGCCACATCATCCAAAGTTGAAAGGTCATAAACAAATAGTAGAAATTAGAACTGAATTTTTTACAGATGATTTAGCCAAGCACTATTTTAAAAAATTTGCAAATAGAAAATTTCCATTATTAATATTATCAGATATTAGAGTTGATACTGATGATAAAGCTATTATAGATAATCAAGAATCAAATGCACTTTGGCATAATATAATTAAACCAGATCATAGTTATTTTAAATTTAGATGTCCATATAATAAGGGAAAAGAATATGATTATTATGATGGAAAACTATATATACAACCATATGCAAGGGTAAGTTCAAGTGAAACACGAATAATGTTTGATACTATTATTACTAAAAAAAAATATGATTGCAATGAATACTTTGGGAAATTTACATATTTTAATCGAATATTACGACCAAGTTATTATAAAAAAGCAATTATACCAAATAATAAATATTTTGATCATTGTTATGATTGTACATATTTTTCCTATTTAATTAGCAATTATTTAAAAAAATTTAATAAATTTAATCCATTTGACACAACTATTGTATTTGACATAATGAGAAAAATTACAAATATAATTACTAAATTAACAGTTGATAGAATATGGCAACAAAATAAATTAATTCGAAATAATTTGATTTAATAACATAAAAATTGAAATATAAATATAAGAATATAAATAGTATATAATCACAAAATGGAAATTTATAAATTTACAGAATTAGATAATGATGATATTTTATTACATAAAATTATAATAGATACTATAAATTATACAATAATAAATAAAGACAATGGTGATAAATTATTAAAGAAAATTAACCATATTAATATTACAGATATCAAAGCTATAAAAGACTATGATTTTAAGAAATCTATAATATTAGAATGTTTAATAAATAATAAAGAATTTAATAAATTAAAATATAAATCAATACTTGAACAAATTTATAAATTAATTAATGATGGAACAAAAATTATAAAAAATACAAAATTAAATATAAAAACACTCAAGATAGAAGATGAAGGATTTTATTATTTAGATAATATAGGTATTAGTGTTCAAGGTGTAGACAGTAATAAATGTTTATTAGAAATTACCAATCAATGTATCGAAAATAAAATTGGACTATCTATAAAAATAAAATTAATAAATGAAATTACAATTAAAATATTATTTTAATATAACATATTTTTTTATTATTTAATATAACATATTTTTTTATTAGAGAATATATAATTTGATTTAAAAATATATTGATTATAATTATAAATTATAATTATAATTCTATATTATGACATCAATATGTTTAAATATGATTGTTAAAAATGAAGCACATATAATTGTAAATACATTAGAGAATATAATAAAACATGTGCCAATAACTTATTGGGTTATTTCTGATACTGGTTCAACAGATAACACAATTGAATTAATTAAAAAGTTTTTTACTGATAAAAACATAAAAGGAGAACTAGTTGAACACGCATGGGAAGACTTTGGATATAATCGTTCAAAGGCACTAGAAAGTGCTTATAATAAAACAGATTATTTGTTAATTTTTGATGCTGATGATTCTTTTCATGGTGATCTTATTTTACCACCATTAAATAAAGATGGTTATTCATTAATGTTTGGAAGTGATAATGGTTCGTGTGAATATGTTAGAACTCTTCTTATTAATAATCGTAAAAAATGGAAATTTGTTGGAGTATTACATGAATATATTACATGTGAAGAAAAAAATCATAGTATTGAAATAATAACTGGAAAATATTATATTCAATCTGGTAGGTTAGGGGCACGAAGTGCAGATCCTCAGAAATATCAGAAGGATGCAATTGTATTAAGTAATGCATATGAACAAGAGGAAGATGTTGGATTAAAAGCAAGATATGCATTTTATTGTGCTCAAAGCTGGAAAGATTGTGATAATATAGATAATGCTATAATATGGTATGAAAAATGTCTACCAGCATGTAATTGGCTTCAAGAAAAATATGTTAGTTGTTTACGTATTGGTGATTTATATGCACATAAAAAGCAGATGACTATCGCATTAAAATATTGGATAAAAACAGTTCAGTACGATCCTGAACGGATAGAAGGAATAGCTCAAGCAATGGAATATTTAAGAATTAATGATTTACATTTATTTGTATTTACCCTTTATGATACATATAAAAAATATAATAAAGATCCTAAAAATAAATTATTTATTAATAAGCAACGGTATAATTTTGATATTGAATATAATATGTCTATATCAGCATGTTATTGTGATAAAAAAGCAATTGGTTTAGATTGTTGTCGACAAGTATTAATGAATTATAATACTATTAATAAAAATATAATTAAAATAACAATGTCAAATATATTATTTTATGATGTTAAAATGGATCATGAGTTATTTAATTCTGTAAATAATATTTGTTCAATATTCAAACAATCTAATATTAATTTAGACCCATGTGTTTTTACATTATGGAATAAATTAATTGATGTTGAAAAATTAACTGAATATAAAGAACATAAACATACTAAAAAACAAAAAATAAATATAATGTTGGCAATAACTAAATTTAAATGTGATAATCCAAATGATCCAATTGCTAATACTAAAAAATATAAATTATTTCAACAAGCCATTAATTCAATAGTTAATACATGGAGAGATATAGATATGATTGATTATTGGTTTTGTGTAGATGAAAATTCATCTAATAAAGATAGACTTAGATTAAAGAAAAATTATAGTTGGATTGATTTTCATATGAAAACATCAAATGAAAATAGTATGAATATTATTTGGAATAAATTAAATGAAATAAAACCAACATATTTGATTCATGTAAGTGATGAATGGTTTTTTCATAATTATACAAATTATATAACTACAGGTATTGAATATTTAAAAGATAATATTAAACAAGTTATGTTTAATTATAATTATGGGAAGAAAATTACAGATTACAATACAGTTAATGAAAAACAAAATTATTTTTCATTAGACCCATGTATGATTAAATTAGATGATGTATTAGAATTAGGTATGCCTAATAATACTGATTATAAACAAAAATGGATTGATGCAAAATTTAAAACTGATTATTTTAAACAGATAACATGCGAAATTAATGTTCAATCATAATTATATAAATTAATGGTTTATTTTTTATGATAATTTAAAAGCATTATTTCAATTTGTTTCCATTAACATCTCTTATTCTGTTTTTTATCAGAATAGCTCTTTGTTTGCATCTTAGACACTTTTTCCCAAGATAACATTTGCAGTTAAACCACCACTCTGGTATTGGTTCTTGCTTAGGTTGATCTGCTTCCGGAAGTGCATCCATGGTTTGGACTCAATATGTTATTAATAAAGTATATATCTTTTTAATAGTTTAAATTTCAATTTTTTAACAATTTATTTAACTTGGTTCTTTCCTAGAATATAGAAATAATTCATCATGAATTCCATACCAATTTGTAATTATAATTTTTTCTACATTCCATTCCTTCTTTAATAAAGAGAAAAAACTAGCATCACCATTTAGTGACACTTCATACCCATCGTATTCTCCAATAAATACAACTTTATTTCCTCTAAATAATTTTAAACAATTATATGCCATGTTATCTTGCGGGGGCCAACATAAAAGTAATACATTTGCATCTTGATATTTCATTACCGCATTTGGACCAGATATTTCTTCAATATATGGGGAAAAACGTCTACGCTTATCTTTGTAGCTAGTGCTAATATTTATATAACCGCCTGTAAATAGATCTGTTATAGTTATATGACATCCTAATGATAATAATAATGATCCTAATAATCCATTTCCTCCTGCAACTTCTAATATTTTACATTTACCTACAAATTTAACTATTTGGTCAAGAAGTTCCATAGTTATATATACCCATGCAAAATTTTTAGTATATCTATTACGTTCCTCACGCATAGCAATACGTATAGATTTATCAAAATGCTGTCGCATAAGAGTGACACACTCTTGTGCAGTATTGCTATTAAGGTTACGTAATTGTTCTTGTATTGTAAAAACTATTTGTTTAATCTCACTTTTGGCGTCTATTTCTCTTTCCCATTGTGCATATTGTGCGTTTCTATCTCTTCTCTTTAGTGCTAGTACATTAGACCGTTCAATATTCTCATTTAATTCTTGTGTTTCTGTAGGTGTATGTAATAGACCCTTTAATTTATAATAATGTGCGCCTTTAACCGTTACCATGGATTCCCATAGTGAATGCGGGTCACAAGGGTGGTCTTCCTTATAACACCCTTCTTTACAGAATATTGTTGTATTACATCTAGCACATGTTAATTGATCAAATACGTTTATTTCCTTACCACACCCAAAGCACGTCATAGGATCGCCTGCTAAGTGCAATCCAGGAGAACCTTCAGTAAGCGCAAGTACTTTCATTGGTTGTGTTCATAAAAAAACTATATAGCTTTTTAAAACAAAAATTATTCAATTTTTTTTAGATATACAACATATTTAACAATTTATTTCACCTTGTTCAGCTAATAATTTGTTGAGTGTATCTGTTTTTTCATTATTACTATTACATAATTCTTTAATAGTATTAATTGATTTTATTTTTAATGAATTATATTTATCTTTATATTTTGATATTTCCAATGATTGTTGAACAATTAATGAATTTAAATGAACATTTTTACAATTAAAATCTGTTTTAACTTTATCAAAATCACTTAATATACTATTATAATCTTCTTTTATTTTATTATATTTTTCACTTAATATATCAATTTCAGCTAATAATAATTTATTATTATCTAATAATTGTTGTTGATGTTCAATAGCATTTTCTTTATATGTTTCATATTCTTTAATTAATGTATCTAATTTATTAGATAACTCCTCTGCACTTCGTGTATCTAATTTATTAGATAACTCCTCTGCACTTCGTGTATCTAATCTCTTTTCTTCTATTGGCATGCCATTTAAAATTGTTTTATTATCTTTATAATATTTTTCTAATGCATCTAATTCAGTAAGTAATTTTATATTTTCAAGATAAATCATTTTACGTAGGAAATAGTGTTGTTCTAAATGATTAATATCTAAATCGTTAGTAATATCATTTTTAATTTTATTATAATTTAAATTAGTAATAGTCATTTTTTTTAACAATGATTTAATATTATTAGTATGTTTATACATAATATATAATACATATAAATTAATTAAATATATTTTTATTATTATTTCTTAAAATATTATTAAAATTTTTAGTATTGCTACTTTTATTAACATAATATTTTACAATTTTTGTTTTATATTTATTAGAATCATCAATTATTATAGGTGCTTCTACTTTATCATGATGTACATTATTAGTATTAACTAAAGGAAAAATAATTACATAACCTGCGTATAATATAATTCCAATTAATATTATATTAGGTAAACTAGACATATCTAATTTAGATAAGATAAACACTATTATAATAAATATAATAATAAATATTTGATTCATTTATATAAGTATATTATAAAATATTATCTATGATATAATATATATGGATTTTAAACAGAAATATTTAAAATATAAACAAAAATATTTAAATTTACAAATGCAACTTTATACACAAGGTGGTGGTAGTTCATCACAATCGCAACCAATTACATTAAATTTATTTAAAGCAGATTGGTGTCCGCATTGTGTTTCTTTTAAACCTACATGGGATGCATTACAAAAAAATAAACAATTTAATATAAAATATAAAACATATGATGCAGATGAACATAAAAAGGATATAGCAAACTGGAAAATACAAGGATTTCCTACACTTATTCTTCAAACAGGGAATAAATCGGTAGAGTTTGTTGGTGAAAAAACAATAGATAGTATTTCTAAATTTATAAAAGAATATTCTTAATAATTACTAAAACATTCTAAATATTGTTCATTAGAAAAAACTCTGTGAGTTTCTTCTAATCTAGCTGAAGAAAAAGTTTTAACTTTTTCTCCAGGTTTGTTCATCATCGTAGATGATGAACCTAGCTTATCAAGCGTTGCTTGATAAGGTTCACTGGATGATATTATATTATTAGACTTTGGTGAATTAGGTATTGAATATTTTATATTATTTTCAGATTTAATAATGCGAGTATTTTGCATTATTATATTTTTATTAGATATCATATATTGTTCTTCAGTTATATCTATATGTGTTATACAATCGTATATTTTATCTAATATATCTATTTTTTGTTTGAATACACTAAAATTATTATTTCCTAATTGTGCAAGATGTAATAAAGAACCATGAGTATCTTTTAGTTCTCTCTTATTAATTTGTTGCAGTTCTTTTAATTCTTTTTTTTTAATTTGTTCTAAAGATTTTAATTCTTTTTTTTTAATTTTTTCATAATCTTTTAATAATTTATCTTTATTTTTTAGTACCCATTTATTTTTTTTCTTATTAAAAAGATTTAAATCTGTATTTCTTGATAATAAAATTAAATTTTTAATATTATTATTTATTGGTAAATTATAATCATCAATATTATTCATTTAATTTTATAAAGAATTTTTATTTAAAATAATTAAACTAATTATATTAAATAAAATTGAAATGTATTACAAGTTTAATTATTTTAAATAAAAAATTGAAATATAAATATATAATTAGTTATACAATATAAATTTATAAAAATGCCTCCAACAGCGCCCATTACATCTTATGATAATAAATATTATCGTACACTGCTACAATCGCTCGTGCAAACATCGCATGTGCAAACACCTCTTGTGCAAGCATCGCTAGTGCAAATGCCATTAGCGCAGCAACCGCTGCAACCGCTAGTGCCGCTTGGTAATAGCAATAAACAAAATAGAAATCCTATAATTAAGAATGGTATTAATAAAAATAGTATTAATAAAAGTATTTCCCCTAAAATTATCACAATAGATATGGTGAAGAAATCTTGTGCAAATGGTTGCAAATGGCCATAATATGTAATATATTTTGTTTTATAATTAAAATAATTTTATTTCAATAACATGATACTTCTCCATTAATAATTGCTCGGGTTTTCGACTGCCATGCATCACATCCAGAATATTTATACTCGCAGTATATATTGGGTATATAAGGAAGTAAAAATTTTATTACATACATTTGTACATCTGGTAATAAAAATGAACTAATATTTGACATATTATTAAAGAATTTTAAATATACATTATTCATTTGTTTTTTACAAGTTGGTGTTTCTGGTCTTAATTGTTTTATTTTATTTAACATATTGTCTTTGTATGCAAGTAACCAATTAATAGGGTCATATTTTATATTTTTTATTATACTAACATCTTCATCCGAAAATGACATACCTCTATAATACTTATTAACATGAGAATAAAATTTAATTATACTATTTAAATATTGCTTATCTAATGTGTTATCTTGTGCAAAATCCAATTTTACATACTCTATAATCTCTTTACGTAAATCAGGATTAAACAAATAGTTAACTATTCCACTATTGTATCTATTTAATTTTAATATATATTGTTTATGTGAATGATTATAATTAGTCCATATATCATCTAATACTTTCTTTTTTTCTTCTAATTCAACTAATAGTTGTAGTTGTTTATCTTTTAGTTGGCAATATTCAACAGTATCAATTTGTGGTGTATGTAATTCTTTTATATAACACTTAATATTATTATATAAATCACGAATATGTAATTGTTCTTCTTTTGTTATATCTCTATCATCTAAGTATGCCCCTCTAGCATTTTCATTAATGGCTTCAGTAATCATATCATTTATTCTTTCAATATCTAATATGCCATAAAATGGTATTCCATCTAAAAATCCAAGATCACATACACCAAAATATAATTCTCCATTAATTTGTGCTTTAGAAAATATACCTAGATATTTGGCAATATATTTTTTAATATTTTTGTTAATTATATTATATATCATTTCATTAAATAAATCTTTATCTAAACGATGTTCATAATATAAAAACTCTTCTATTTGATTATTACTAAAAATGTTATCTATAGCAAGAATGCAAAATTGTTTAAATTCTACATAAAGTGTTTCGCCACCTCTATTATCGCCTAGTTTACAATGTTTCTTGTCAAATAGACGATATTGAGACTTTGTTCTAGGTTGAACAAGTTTAATGGAAGAATAACGCCTCGTCATCACATGGTTGTTATAAAATGTTAATAATAATGTTTAAATTTATAAAAAATCAATTTTTTATAAAAATACATTGACAAAGGGAAAAATAGGACTTTACATTTTTATTAACATACTGCTATTTTATTAATATTAGTATTTTTAATATTATTAATCAAATTAATAATAAAAAAATATATTTGAAATAATATTTTAACTCTTGCTTCATAATATGGTCTTATTTTTTCAAGTGCTTCAGGTAATGTAACCCATTTAATATCCCCTATTTCATATTGTTGATTTATATTAATTATATTTAATTCTTCTTCTGCTTTAGTGTATGCAATATAATAAATATGTTTATAATTTGTATTATTACTACCTGTATATTCTTCTTCTAAACAATTTAATCTTTCTAATAAATGAACATTATTTATATTACAATTGGTCTCTTCACTAAATTCTCTAATTGCACAATGTATATTTTTTTCATATATATTTTTTCTTCCTTTAGGAAAACCCCATTCGGGTTCTTTATAGTTTGATAAATTATCATTATCTAATAATCCATAAAATTGTAATGATACTAATTCATTAAATTTATTTTTTGATGAATTAAATTCTTTATGATATATTTTATTTTTTGCAGTGTCTTTCCATAATTCATTCCATAATATTTCAAATTTTATTGTTTTTATCATAATATTTTCATCATATGTCATTAATTTAAACATAACATTTAAATGTTCTTTATTATGACTATTATATTTTCCTCTTATAAATTCAACATAATTTAAACTAAATTTTCTTCTAATCATTAATAATTTAATTTTATTATAAAATTTTGAAATAAATTTAATATTATCTAAATTTTGATAATTAAATTCATTAATATCTAAGAATTTATTATAAAAAAAATTTTCAATTGTTTTATTATTTATATTAATATTATCTAATTTAAAACATATTATACCATAAGAACTAATAGGATCAGTACATGATTTTAACATATGTCCATTTTTACCACAATTTAAACAAATATGTTTAGTAGAATTCATCTAATATATAGTTCATATTATTTTTTTATATACTTATTATTTATATTATTTTATTTCTATAATAATATATAATAATGGAAAATGGACGGACAATGTTAATGCATTCTATAATAATTGGTATTTTATTATACCTTTTTATGATTTATATTCTTGGTCAAAATCAAAGGATTGCTGAAAATAGAAGTATACTTATCGCAGCATTAGTTTTAGTATATATGATTTTATTCGGTCATGGATTACCTAGTAGTAATCTATCATATTTATAAATGTTAATTTAAGATTTTGTAATTATATAAATGAATGTTCATAATATTATGAACAATTGACCTGACCAAGAATCACGGAGTCCCGGGAGGACATGTACAACCATAGTTACACAGGGCGCATATGTCTCCACAACGTTGACAATATGCTTTGGGATAGTCACATTCTGTCTGGCATATACACAAATGGAGCCGGCACGTGTATCCTGATCCACCAAAAACGGTATGTTCCATATCATACTTGTTGACCAGCCGCATCGGCACGCGCCTGTTGCATGGAGACGAGTATACCCAAGGAGATAATTCCTCGCGATATTTGCACCTCTCGCACTTCTTGCTCTTCTCGCTCATCAACCACAATTTTACAGCCTTGGAGATTATATCGACTGCACGACGGGTCTTTCCTAAGGTCTCTTTGGAATGGTCATCGCCAAATGGCCAGTCTCTATCACCCATCGTGATTTCGTCCATAAAAGCATCATACTCCTCTGGAGGCAAGCTTGAATCCCCCATGTTAAGACTATTTATTATTGCGAAACTATTATAATATATAAATTTCAATTTTTATTTATTTTTGTTATAACTTTATTATGGAATTCTTTATAATCATTTGTATTATAATTAATAGTATTTTTTATTATATTAACTTTTTCTATAATATGACTATTTGGGATTGATATATCTTCAGGTGTATTCGGCGGTGCACTAATATTATAATCTTTATTAATAATTTTTATATCTACAATTTTATTATTCATTATATATAGATATAAAAAATATTGAAATAAATATATAAAGATATTATAATAAGTATAATCAAACATGTCTTTGAATATTAAATATAATTATGAAGAGATAAATGCAATTATTCTAGAAAATACATTAAAAATGTTAGAACGTCGTAAATTAATTAAATCATGGTCAGATGAATTTAATAAATTAAATATGGATAAAACAAATAAAACAACATTTGAAATAATACTGCCAGATAAAAAAATATATAGTATTTATTTAATAAGTGCAAAATTAGCATCTATTGTTCAAGGAACACCATTAGATGATTATTTATCTAATAATTTAGAAACTCATAAAATAATTATTGCAAAAGATGTGACTAAAAAAGTGGTTAAACAAATAATATCAGATTATAAAAATGCAGAATTCTTTTTTGAGAGTGATATGTTAGAAGATATTCCAAGTAAAATATTTATTCCAGAACATCAATTACTAACACAAGAAGAAAAAACAGAATTATTAAGTAAATTTTCTGAATATGATATTAGTCGTATATTTTTAACAGATATGATGTCGCGATATTATGGTGCAAAAGTTGGAGACATATTTAGAATTATTCGTCCAAGCTGTAAGGCAGGGAAAAATACAGATTATCGTAAAGTTGTTAATAGTTCATGGGACATTTTATTTTAAAATATTGAAAATTTAATTTAATTTTAAATTAATAATATTTATGACAATTGCAATAAATATTGAAAATTTAATTTAATTTTAAATTAATAATATTTATGACA
>Ga0114969_10001894_pt1 | contig 17466 bp, 23 predicted proteins | sample M_130807_MF_Meta_FD_87316 | JGI IMG/M metagenome (GOLD analysis project Ga0114969, IMG submission 87316) | Freshwater microbial communities from Lake Montjoie, Canada to study carbon cycling - M_130807_MF_MetaG | ecosystem: Environmental > Aquatic > Freshwater > Lake | place: Lake Montjoie...
AGCATCAGACTTATCTTGTCTATTTTCAAAGTAAACACCTCTACCTAAGTATTTTTCAACCTCAGCATTTGTTGGCTTAGAGTGTGCATTTCTACCTAATCTCTTTGCTAACGAATCAGTAAAACGATATCCAATAGGCTTACCTTGTTTTTGTCCATCCATATCTTTGTTATATGGGTCGTATTGCCTTCCACCAAATGTAGCACCACCTTTTGCAAATGAACCTGCACCTAACGTACCACCTTCAGCAAGTGAGATAAAATTTTTGCTTGGTTTAGCATCAGACTTATCTTGTCTATTTTCAAAGTAAACACCTCTACCTAAGTATTTTTCAACCTCAGCATTTGTTGGCTTAGAGTGTGCGTTTCTACCTAATCTCTTTGCTAACGAATCAGTAAAGCGATAGCCAATAGGCTTACCTTGTTTTTGTCCATCCATATCTTTATTGTATGGGTCGTATTGCCTTCCACCAAATGTAGCACCACCCTTTGCAAATGAACCCGCACCCATTGTTCCACCATCTTCTAACTTAGCATAGAAATCATGGTCAGACTTATCTTTCCTTGTTTCAAAGTATATGTTTCTATCCTCACGAGATTTATTTTTTTCACGATTGATTACTCTTTCGCTTGGCTCATTGTAGTTGTTGCCTTTGAATCTCCAACCAACGGGTTTTGCTTCTATTCTTTTATCATTTGATTTTTTGTAAGCATCACTTTGAGGAGATGTTTGTTTTACACTACCACCTTCTTTAAATTTAGCACTACGAACTTTATCAGACTTATCTACACGCTTTTCAGAATATAAGTATCTATGAGTTTCGCCCTTAGAACTAAATGTTTTATTCTTATACTTTTCAATTTCAGTAGCAGTTGGCTTTGCACTTGCTTTTTTACCCAAACGCTTTGCACCATCATTTGTCCATCTTGCACCTACGGGTTTTGCAACAACTGATTCATCAGATGGCTCAGTCCATGCTTTACTTTGAGGAGCATTTTGCCCTTGACTTTGATATCTTGCTGATGCTGATTTTTTCTTTGTTTTTAATTTAGAAGCAGCTTTTTTTGCCATCTCTAACTTTGATTTTGCTATTGCCATAATTTTATTTTTTAGGTTTTTGCGTTTTTATATGCTTTTACGATTTTTTTATGCTTAAAAACCTATTTTTTTAGGTTATTTTAAGTCTAATTTATTGTAAATATACATTTTATTTCTATTCTCCAAAAGGATATTTAGAATCTAATTTCATTTCTTTTTGTGCAATCTCTCTAAGTGCTTGTTCGGTTGTTATTGAACCTGCATTTAATCTTGATAATGTTGCATAATGGTCATTCCTTTCTTTTTGAATACCCATCTTTAATCTTTCCTCTTGATATTCGGCATCCGACCTACTAACAAAATCTTTTATGCTCATCGTACTACCACCAAAATCGTAGCTATCACATCCACAATTCATCTTATCGGGTACATCGCCTCCTTCGGCAAAAGATACCCCACCACCATCTACATTTAGCTTGGATAGTATTTCTCTTGTAGTCATTTCTTTTCCACTAAAATCATACTTCTTTGGATTGCTTACTGCTCCCCTTGTAATAACTACCTCTCCACCTTCCATTTCAAGTGGCTGACCCGTTCCCTTGTTCATTGCCTTGATACCACCTTCAGAGTGCCTCTTGCCTACTAACACTCCACCTGCGTTACCCGAATCGTGTGCAAAGTATTGCTTCACTTCTTTGTTATCGGGGTTTAATCCTCCTTCTTTAAATTTAAACATACTATCAGTAATGTTGCCTTTAAGCATTTTTCTACCCCTTGTTAGCACATTAGCTATTGGTCGAGTAATAATAGTACCTACCCTTAATGCGTTAGCACCAACACTCTCAATCACTCTTAATTTTAAAGAGTTGAGCATACTACCCTTGCCCATTACAAAAGCATGAATGTATCGTGAGCCTATGTGTTTCGGTGCATCAAATCTGCCCGAAAAAACATCTTCTTGTATTAAAATTGAATCCCCACTATTGATGGTGTCAATATGTGGTAATTCATTAAATTTGACTTGTTCCATTATATTTGATTTATTGTTTGAATTTATTGTGCCTCCCTTTCTTAAAATGAATTTATCACGTTTTAAAACAAAATCATAATCATCATACTCAAATTCAGCACCTAATCTTAACCAAAATGGTTTAGATGTCTTAGTAGCCTTTCCGACAAAAGAGTGTTGCGTAGGGTGTAATTGAAATACTTTTTTCATTATCTTTTTACCATAGCCTTGATTTTTTTCAAAGACTTCTAATCCAAGTATGTAACCAACTCCCAATTCATAAATATCATCCTCAACACTTACTATACCGATTTCTTTATTACCATCTTTTACTACAAAGCCACTTAATATTTCATCTTCTACCTCGTTGAATACTTCACTATCAAATTCTCTATATTCATTAGTTATTACAATATCCCCTATTTGCCCTCCATTTTTGTAGTAAGATATATCGGCAAGGCGAGGGTCATCAATCCTACCCACTGTGTCCTCCATTCTTATATCGGGTAGTGTACCTCCATTGTTTTTCTTTTCGGGATTGTTACCCCAAATGAGTAATGATAAATGTTTCCTTGTCTTATTACCTTTGTCATCATACAAGCCACCCTTGTTACCACTCATACGACTTATGAAACTAATTTGCTTGTTCGCCCACTTCCACATTTGAGGTGTCCAATCAGAAACTTTGGTATCTTTCATCTTCATAATCCACCTTGCACTCTCTCTACCACTATCAATGCCTTGTGCCTTTGCTTCAGATGGTTTAAGACCTGCAACCTTGCCTTCCTCTGAATTATAGAATCTCTCCAATTCACTCTTGCTCATGTTCACAAGAGATTTCCACTTAGCATAAGTTTCTTTGTGTGCATCTACTTCGCCACCTTTGGCGTAATTATTTTGTTTTGGGCTTAATTTTATGCTTGTTATTTTATCTCCATCGCTATACATCATAAATTCTTTTCTTGCTTCGTTAGGCGTTCTTGCGAGTATTTCTTTCGTGAAAGATGCACCCGCTTGTATTTTATATTGAACTATATATTTTTTATAGGGCAAATTTTCAAGAATATTCTTTGCGTAAATTTTACTCGCAGTTTTAATATGACCTTGTAAAATTCTATTTGGTGTTTTTTTCTTATCAATATCATATTTTTTCAAATAATCATCAATAAATTTTTGTTTATCTACTTCGCCACCATCCTTATACATAACTTTGTAGAAATCATTATTGCCTTCACAAGTATTGAAACCTTCTTTTATAAACATTGACTTTATTACATCAATACTCGGCTCGGCTTGTTGAGTTATATGCCCGAAAATTACATCATTGCCATTCTCTTTAGCGTAGTCAAGTATGTGTTGCATAACCTTGCTACCTATACCTTTTAATCTATGTTCTTTTGAAACACTAATTGATTGTATGTATAGAGGCTTTTTAGCATCAAAGCCATATTCTTTTGAGTGTTCGGGAGTTGTATTATGTAATTTCAATTCAACTATGCCATCCTTAATTAGTGTATCAATTTCGCCACCATCCTTGTATCTTCCTATTGAGGCATCATCTACTTTGAGGTTAAATGATATTGATTTAAAGTTCTCTCGATAGTTAATGTTTGCTTCGGGGTCTATTACATCGTGGCACTCTTTAAATTCTCCTATGTGATAATTTATTCTCTCCATAGCATATACCATGAGTTCCTCATCAAAAACTATAACCAACTTGTTATCAATTATAAAATAGTCTTTAACCTTTTGTATGGAGTTAATGATATTCACTATCTCCTCAATACAAGCATTGGTTATCTCGCCACCATCTTTATATCTTATGTCGGGGTTGCTTGAATCAAAGGTCGTATTACTACCATCGGCAAGTTTGATTTGGTTAGAACTTAAAACTACATATCGCCCATCCCTTAAATCAGCACCATCACTATCCCCATATCTATTAAAATCTGTTATATATCCTTTTAATGGATTTCTTAAATTTAAAAAAATCTCAAAAACATAAGAATCATCAGTTAATCTACCAAAATTAGGGTTATCATGACTATACCTAATCGCATAATCTTTGTCTTTAGTAAAATAAAATGTTTTATCTTGACTCTTATCGTTATCAAATACATTGAATCTCCCTTTTGGAGTTCCATGATATACCACCAATGGCTCTCCATTATCATCAACGACTTTACTTGCATCTTCGGGATTATTTTCCCAATCTCCAAACCACGCTTTAAATTCGGGAGTGCGTACTAACTTATATTGTTCGGGAGTAAGGTTACTCTGTTTACCATTTGGAGCAAGTAAACCACCACCCTCATATTTCATCAAGTCATCATCTTGAACGTAGGCTTTCTTATGCTCTCCCCCACCCGCCTTTCTTAAAAAAGCATTTACCCTTGCCATTGCCCAAGCATTTCGGCTATTAGGCTTACCACCACTAATTGTAGGTCGATGTGAACTACTATATGCACCTAATCCCCTACGATAAACTGCCTTCAAATCATTCAACGTGATATTCTTATTGGTGTGATTTTCTTTGAACTCAGACAATTTATTTTTCAATCCATCAATTATATCATCGGACAAAACTATCTTGGATGCCGACTTTTCGGAGGATGCCGAGCCTTTCGGATTTACCTTGCTACCATATATCCTATCGGATTTTGGTGCAGGTGTTTTTGATAAAGACTTGCTCATAATCTCATATATTGTTTATCGGTTGTCATTTGAAAACCGAATTTAGAATAGTAATCAATCAAGTAATCCCTCGTTATCTTACTTCTATGCTCCTCGCTTGATATGTACTTATATCGTGGAGTAGGCATCAAATAGATAGTTACCCCACATTCTTTTGCCTTTTCAACTATTTGTTGTAAATAAGGCTTTGCATCAATACTTTGGTCTATTTTCTCAAACAACTCCAATATAACTACATTGTCCTCTTTAATTGGTTGTAACTCATTCGGCAAGGAAATCATTATATTCATTTCATCAAGAATTGTGTTGTACCAACCCATGTACCATTCGTAGAAAGACTTTATCATATAGTTATTTTTTAAATATTAAATATCCCAATCCGATAGCAAGTATTCCTACTATTGCCATATTGTGCATTTTTTCCAAAGATTTGAGTCTTTTATCAAAATCAGCCATTTGAGTTTCCATAAGCATTTTTTTCTTTATTGACAAATTTCAACAAAAAATTTGATATTTTAAATTTAAACTTATATTTGTAGCATTATTTTATAATAAAAAACAAATTTCATTATGAAAGGATTTTTCGACATCAAAGACCAAAATGCTTTCTTGGGAGGTCAAAATGTTCACAACCTATTAATTTTAGGTGCGTTAGCATGGATTATCTTCAAGAAGTAATTTATACCTACAAGGTCTTGTAGTAGTGCCTTCTCTATTAGGGAAGGCATTATTTTTTAAAAAAAACCCCTCAGCGTAAAAACGAAAGGGGGATTGTACCAATTTACACTAAACAAAAATTAATAAGTTTCCTTGAAGTATGTTATCCAAGACTTGCATACATCCTTCCAATCAAGTGTTTTAACCCAATTATAGCCACTTTCCAATCTCTTCTCTAAATGCTCATCAAACCCAAGACTATCTAACTTGCCTTGCTTACCATGAGCAATGTGAAGTATATTATCAGCAACCTCGTGCAAATCACATTGTATTCTAATTACGTTATCAGTTGTATTGCAATAGGGTATTAAGTTATCAAGTGCGTACACTCTATTACCATTATCAGTCATTTCAATAAATGAGGTGGACATAGGACAAATGATAGGAGTTTTAGTAGCCATTGCTTCGGTAAGTGTTAAACCCCAACCTTCTCCCAATGTAGTAGTTACATACACATCGGAGGCATTGTATATCTTATTAAGCATTTCAACTGATGCTCCATTGTTTGCTAATTCTAAATCTAATAGCTTGTAATCTACATTCTCAACCAATTCGGTTTGTAGAAATACCCCTCTTAAATCCCAACCTAATGGGTCTTTCGGATGCATGTGTAGGTATAAGAAAGGCTCAGTAGCCAATCCTTCCTCTTTCCACCTCTTTTTAGCCTCAATGAAGGCAAATATAGTCGTAGGTATATCCTTGCGTGGTTGATTCCTATTTATGTTCGTAATGATAAACTTATCGGCATTTTCGCCAAAGTATTCTTTTCTGAAGGCTTGGGTATCTTCTTTTGGAAGTGGGTAGAAATCCTTACTATTGTTACCATGAGGTACTACTTTCAGTTTGCCCTTTAGTTCGGGTCTTAATTTAAGCACCTCTTTCCTACCATATTCGGTGTAGGTTACAAGGGTATCAAAAAACTCTAAGTTTTCTACCAACTTGTCAACCATAGCACAATCTACGGGGAAGTAGAACATTGACTTAAATCCCTTCCTATTATTTCTTTTCTTTTCCTCCTTGATATGTTTGAGTATATCAATGATAGGCACTATTACCCCTAAATCTTGGCAAATGAATATACCATCGTACTCATTAGAATCTTGAAGTATCTTCATAAACCCTAATCTACCGAAGTCATCCTTTTTGGGTGCTGATTTTATTGCTGAGATAACAAAAGTGCCATCTTCCTCTTCGTATGGCTCTCCAAAGTAGTTGATACCACATATATCAAGATGAAGGTCTTGACCATAGTGCTTCTTTAATTCTCTTTTGATGTTTGAGGAAACAGTGCTGAAACCCGTATGTGCTTTGTAATCAAATAAACACAATACTTTGCAAGGCTTTTTCATTGTAATCGTTTTAGTTATTTTCAAAAATAAACTTATTTTACAAAATAAGCAAATGTATTTTTGATTAGAATAGTTTATTATGTAAATACAAGCCACCTAATAGACCTATACCACTCCAAAATAATTTGGATTGCAAGATACCTTTTTTATCCTTCAAAACAACATTATTCATTTTAGTTACATTGAGGTAGGGGTTAGTATTTTTAATCTCTACTATTGCCTCCTTCTTTAAATTTAAAAAGCCTTTCTTTCTATATCCTACACTAATTGTGGATTCATTGGTAAGAGTTAAGCTATCTATTAGTAAGCCATCCTTCTTGACCTTCCCATTGATGCTATACCACTTATCCGATATACCGAATTTTTTGGGTACTAAAATGGAATTGGCTATTAGCGAATCGCATATTGCCTTTGAAGTATCGCCACCTTTAAATTTAGCAATCCATTCAGTAGTATCAGCATAATCATCGGGTACATAGGGTATGGGAACATCATTAATAGATATCCTTTGTAGTTCTCTTATTTGGCTTTTAAATTCTTTAATCTCTCCATCCATTTTTAGCAATCCAAGTACCATTGCCTCATTTTGAGTTAGCATAGTTTGAGTTTGCGTAGCAAGTGTGCTACTATCCTTCATAATCTTCGTTTTAAAAACTTTCTCCCCTATTTGATATCCCGATACTTGATTTAGTAGTCGGTCATTATCCTTCTTTATTTGGCATCCTCTCCACCAAAGTAGGATGAGTGCAAAAATCAATATAATTTGGATTATCTTATTTTTCATTTGTTTTTGTTTTTTCGTTAAATACTAATTCCACCCCCTCACTAATTGATAGGGGAGCATATTTGCTTTTATATATCCTTTCGTAAATATCGGAAATAAATTCAATATCAGCCTTTGTATGAAATTGGTAGTTAGACCTATCGTAAGGATTGATTATGTATTGAATAGCACCCTTAGTATGTTTTACTATTTCATTTGCCACATCTTGAAAAGAAGTAGATATGCCACTACCTACATCTAATACGTTTTGAGTAGGAAATCTTTTTAATAATTTGTAATGTTCTAAGAATAGGATATTTATTTGGTTAATATCAATAACGTGAATAAAATCTCTTGTAATCTTATCGCTACCATTAAAGAGGGAATTTGTGGAAATGCCGACTTTGTAGTTATCAATCCACTTGCTTATTATTGAAGCCATATCTCCTTTGTGGCTTTCAGTAGCACCATATACGTTGTGGTATCTAAGGCACATAATCTTCTTTGATTCTATTCCCTCATCCCACCTCATTTTTTCACAAAGTAATTTTGACTTGCCATATTCAGTTAGAGGCTTTGGTGCTGAATACTCATCTCTTCTTGAGCCATACACCCCACCCGAACTTGCAAACACTATTGGTATATCCCTTTGACTACATTCATAGAATAAATCGTGTGTGAAATCAAGATTACATTTTTTCAATTCCTCCATTGTTGCCCTTGTAGAAGAGTTTGCTCCTAAATGAAATACAAAATCAACTAAATTTAAAAAGTCGTAGTATTTATTTTGGAAAATAAACTCCCAATCAATAAACCTATCGTAGATTAAATCCTTTCTCTTAGGCTTGTCCTCACTATCTATTGCAATAATATCGTTATAGCCTTGTTCATTGAGCATTTTAATTAATTCGCCACCAATGAATCCACTCGCACCACTTACGACTATTCTCATTTGTCTAATTTTTCGTTTTGCTTTTTAATTGTTTCAATAAGTTCCTCAATGTATATCTTACAATACTTAACATCAAACTTATGGAAGGCTTCATCCCTTTTGCTTTCAAGGTCAAATTCAATAGGGTATTGTATCATTTGAACATTCAGTTCGGGTATTGATGGCAAACTTGTTACCAAGTAGTGTTTATTCGTTTCCTCATCAATAGCCTTTGCTAAATATAGTTCAATGTCCTTATACTTAAAATGCTTTGAAAATTCGTTTCCATCTAAAAGGGTTACTCCACCCATTGTAATAATTTTTGCTTCCATTTTATTTGTTTTTAATTTTACCAACTAATTTCCCAATCCTTAAATTCGGCAGCCAAGCAATCAATCTTGTAGTCTTTCCTACCACCGATAATCTCTTGTATTTTATTTTTAGCAGTATTTCGTATGCCATTAATACCATGAGTTAATTCAAGGTTGTTACCATCCTTAATACCTCTACGATAATTAGATTCATTGTGCCATATATGTAGATTCATTTGAGATAGAACGACTATTGCTCTTATGGTATCGGCACTTACTACCCCATTTTGCTCATTTAGAATAAGTTGGATATCAGCAACGATATCAGCAATCTCTTGTGAGTATTCAGCCTTGTGTTCAGCAATAAATACCTCTTTAAGTTGTGCAATAGATAATCTATCGATAAGTTCAGCCAAAGTCGGCAAATACTTTCTACCTCTTGATAGGGAAATAACCCTTACTTTTTGTTTTTTCATTTTATTTGTTTTTAATCAATAATATCATCTCTAAGTTCGCCTACCCCTTTTACAATGTATGTTTGTGGCTTACCTTCTATTTTTTTATATTTTTTAGTTGCATTGAACATATTTTGTATCAATCGCCAATCGTGTCCATAATCGCTATCGTGTGGTGGCATTTGCCTAATAAAGTCAGTTCTAACTATTATCTCGCTATGCCCTATACCCCCATTTATCAGTTGTGCATCCCTAATCCTTTCGGTAGGCTCTATGTATGTATCGTAGTAGGCAAAGTCTAAATCAGTACCTTCTATGCCCGATAGGTAGTTTTCCAAGTGGTTTGGTAGGATTACATCATCATTGCTCATTAAAACGAAGTATTCGCCCTTTGCTTTGATTATATTGGAGTTTATGATACTATACCCCCAACCACCCATATTAGTCGAATTATTGCTCATTTTGAGGCTATTCCCATTCGAATTGGCACTACGCACTATATCCGAGAAGTAGTTGCTCGTTATATAATCAACCATATAAGGACAACCATCGCCTACCACAAGTGCTTCCCAACCATTTATATTTTGATTGCAAATACTCTCTATTGCCCTAATTGTCCTTTGAGGTCGCCTATAACAAGGCATTGAAATAGTTACTCTCATATCAATATTTAATCCAATCGGTTTTAGCTGATTTTGGATGATATACTTTTGATTCGTATGTAACCTTCGGAATATGCTGACTTAATTCAGTAGCCGATACCCCTAAGCTAAATGCCAATATTGAGTTTTCAACGAAGTACATATTGAGGTTGTCGTTTTGGAATATACAAGTATATCCATATAACTTAGATAATATCATACCTGCCTCAAAAGAAAAGCCATAGTAATCATCTTCCGACCAAGTGTGTTCGGGATTATATTTGATAGCGTAGCTTTCGTTTGGTTGGAATATAGGGTTGTACTCAGCAATAATAACATTGGGTTTGTAGTTTTTAAGCACCTCCTCCAAAATGTATATATCGTTACCATCAAGGTCGATACAAAACAAATCAAATATTTTTGGGGTTTGGTACTTTTTAAGTAATTCTACTACATTATCCCTTGTTATGAAGTGTTGCTTTACCTCTTCGTTGCCTTTGTTATCGCCATCAATGAGAATGGCTTTATACCCTTGCTCAATGAAGTATCTCGTGTTTGATAGGTGGTAGCCATCCCAAGCACCTAACTCTACTAAGGTTTTATTGCCTTCGGGCAAAGCCTTTAAAATGTGGTCTAAATAACACTCTTCGTTACATTGACTATATTTCTTCCACTTTGGTAAATGGTATAATTGTTCTATCCAATTCATATTTTATTTTTTTAATAATTTAGCATAATAGAAAAAATCTCCAACTATTTCAAATTCAACCTCTTTACCTTCTATTAAAGAAGGTGTATCATCATTTAAAAGTAATATTAGTGTATTAGGTAACTGAGAATAAGGGTCGGTTAAGTTATGTTGTACTATCCAATTACCTTGTTCACTTTTTTTTAATATTCCTTTCATACTTAATCGTTTTTATTGATAAATGTTTTACCACAATCCAAGCACTTAATAATAGCATCATCCTCAATACTAATGTTTTCGCAATAGCATTTTTCAGTTTTGGGGGTTAGGTAGATTACGCCTCTTTTTGCTCCTACCGATTGACTATTAAAGTGATAGGTATATTCACAATTTAAAGCCATTTCAATCTTTTCTACATAGGGTTCAATCCATTCAAAAGTGAAAGGTTGCCCATTGTAATCATCGTAACCTAATTCAGCATCCCCTGTGTAGAAGTCGTGTATAACAATGATAGGTGGTTGAGTGGTAGGTACATTCGCTATTTGCTCTAACTCCCCAAGAAGAGGGCATACGTTACCCCAATGGGCATCAAGGAAGTATATGCACCTTTGGTCTTTAGGTAGCAACATTTTCAAATTACCAATGAAACTGATGCTATCATCAATAAAGCACATTACATTGTTTTTATCAGCTATTTTGTGCCTACCATACTTTGCGAAGTCCTCATTGATTTCTACTGAATATACTTTATCAAAGTTATCGCCAAACCATTGAGTAGTAGAGTACATACAACTACCCGTTTCAATAGCAATTTTGATATCATATTCTTTTTTTAAATTTAAGAACTCCTCGCATACGAAGGTGTCGCCATTAAAAGGCTCGTGTTGAAAAGGCATTAAGATTGGCTCTTGCATTGTTTATATTTATTTATTAGTTGTTTAAAATTTTTCATCACTACATCCCAAGTACATGTAGTCGATACATAATTGTATGCTTTCCAACCGATTATCTCTCTCTCTTTTTTTCTTTTTAGATAATAGTGGCACTTTTCAATGAGGTCATCAACATTATTCCAAGTTACAAGATGTTCGCCATTTTTAAAATCCTTTTCAATATCCTTGTAATTGTGTGATAACACAAAAGCACCACATCCCATCTCCCTAAGTAGCCTATCGCTACTATACCTTGAATAGTCAAAATGAGAGCAATTTATTGCTATTGCACAAGTTCTATATATTTCGGCTTCTTGCTCATTATTTACATTATCAAATTCACTTGACATTCCATGCTCTCTCCACCTACCACCATACAAATTAAATTTATCATTAAATTCTTTTTTTAATCTATAAGCAATTTCCATTCTAAGTGGAGTTAATGGATAATTACTATCGGGATAATAGTTTCCACAAAATACAATGTTATTGTGGCTCTCTCTCTCTTCGGGATAGTAATATTTTGTATCATATCCAATTTGTAAATACTCGGCATCCAATCCCATACTCCTCATTTTATCTACATCAGTCATATTGGTAAAGCAAGTAACAAAATACCTACCTAACCTTGCATACCAATCAATATTGGTACGAACATCCCCTGTCCAATTAAAACCGATTGAATTTTCAGCTATAACCCTCGCACACTCTTCGAGTATTATATTATCTCCTTGTATTTGCAAGAAAACTGCATCGTACTTATTCTCCCTTACCTCGTTCATTATCACTCGGTTAAAGTCGAATGTTTGTTGCCACCATATTGTTTTTACCTCATCAAAATTATTCTCAAAGGCTTTTGTTAAAGTATAGTGAGGGTACTCCTCCCCATCCATTGCTACTCTTAATATCTTCATATTATTCAGTTATATATTCGTAACCATAGCCATTATACACAAACATCATTACCCACAATTTTTTCTCGTAAAAGTATTTCATTATGAAGGTCAAACTCTTACCATTCATATCGTAGCAATCCCAACTTGAACACTCGTACCCATCGTAGTATGTCTTTCTTGATGAGCCATAAGTTATGTAGGAAGCGTTTTTATTATTAGTAATTTTTATATTGCTACCATTAAGAATAATGAACATATTTTCGGGGTAGTTGTAATCGCCATCTACCCATTTGCCATTTATATATTCAATATAGGTCGCCTTGTAAACTTTGTTATAGCTTTGAGAAAAAGCAAACGTGGTAATAAGTGTCAATCCGATAAGAACGATTAATTGTTTCATTTTTTTAAATTTAGGTTGTTGGGATTAAATGATAGGGTGGAGGGATTCTTACGATAGGCTCTCCATTGTCCTTTAAATAGTTTCTAATATTAGATTCGTGTTGGTGTAATGATTTAATTGTTTTAGAGGGATTGCTTACTGAGTAGCCACATTGTTGTATTTCGTAGGCAAGTCGGTTATCACACCCCGCCACACCCATTGTAAAATCTATTGAAGTTCTGATATTCGGGTTGCCATAAAATACCCAAGTATCTTGACTATCGGCTCTATCGAAGTGAACGTAGCCATTTGAAGTAGCATCCCACCTACTGAGTGCAAGGCAATGCTTCCTATCTTTTGTAACCGAATAGAAATCTTTGAGTAATTGTAAATCTTCAAAAAATATATCGGAATTTGTCAAAACATTAATTGAATCGCTGAAATGGGGTTTATCCATATAGGTAAAGAAATCATTGAAAGTAGGTCGTACTCCCAATACACTCCAAGTTGATTCAACTCCATCCAAAATAGAATCTAACCTAACTCTATCCTCTTCATATTGAAGTAAGAATATAAGATTATCAAACCCCACCTTTGAATTTTTCCTCAAACAAAACTCTAACTCTTCTTGCCTAAGACTTTGTTTATCAATGTAAAACGATGTGAATAGATTAACATTCATTTTTTTAAATTTTAACTCCGAATGGGTTGCCACTTGAAAATGTACCATAATCAACATCACTACTAAAAGGCATAGAACAAGTATTATTATTTTCCGAAATATTATCGGATTCATACAAATCTAATAGCCTTTCTATTGCTGACTTTAATTTGTAGTGGTTGTCGGCTCTTTCAAATTCTATTTCAATCAATGATTTAAGGGTTTGTATTTTCATTTATTTTTATTTTAATATAAAAAACAATATAATCAACCATGTTAAAAAATTAATATGGAAGAAGTAATCTCTTGTTTTATAAAATATATCTTCAATAACTGATTTAAGATAATCATAAATGTTATCAACCTTATCTGTATGACCATTTTTTACTGCTTTAATAAAATTTATCATAGATATAATTAGAACAAAAAAATAGGTAGGTAAACAAAATATTAATTTTAATATTGTAATAAACTTTCTCATCGATTATATGGTTTTTTAAATTTTTCTTTAGTAGGCTCTCCTCCCCATTTCTTGATATATCTATTCTTATTATCAATAACAAGTTGTCTGAGGGATGGCTCTTTCTCTAATGTTTTGCTTGACTCGTACATAAATGGATTCATAAAGGGGATTTTGAATACACTCATACCCAATAGCTTCATTCGGTAGGTATAATCATTGTCCTCGTAATACGCAGGGTAGAAATCCTCATCAAACTTGCCGACCTTATTGTATGCCTTCTTAGTAATCATAAAGGCACACCAATCTTGAGTGCTACAAAATAGTGGGTTATTATAGTTGGATAGTATATTATCAATCTCATACTCCTTCCTTCCCCAATATATATCATCATTCAAAATGATAGCGTAATCGTGTTCTTTGAATATTTCATCGCACAACATATTCCAAGAGGTAGCGACTCCTAAGTTTGATTCGTTCTCGGTTACAAGTAGATTGGGGTGCTTTACCTTTGAGGCAATCCCCTGCTGACCATTATCTACCACGAAGATTTTAGTGGTAGGTAAATCTCGTAGGTAGAATAATAGTGCAGGGTGCAATAAATCAAATCTATTGTAACTCGGTATTCCTATTGCGAATTTATTTTCCAAAATAAATGTATTAATATCTTAGACTTACTTTTTTACTTGTATGGTAGTTGAATATACCTTCTAACATCAAAGCATATTGCGTTTGATTTCTACATACCACAAGTGCCTTTGGTTGTAGTTTCAACTTAGATAGCATTTGAGTATGCTTATAGTTTTCATGCTGAAACAAATAAAGTAGAGTAGATATGAAGGTTGTATGATTGAACTTATCAAAGTATGGCTTGTAGTCCATTATCATATTAGCTATCTCGTAAGACTTCTTTAAATTTGGTATCTCAAACAATCCTTGTTCAAAATCCTTGCTTTGAGCCTTTATACCCTCGTATGTTTTAGTATGTTCGCTTCTAAGGTTAGAAAGAACTTTGAGGCAAGTAGAGAAATTGAATGAGGGAAAATCCTCTTGGAACTTTTTAAATTTAAGGTAAGACTCCTTCCCACTCTTAGAATGTCCATCAAGGAAATCGGTTTTCTTCCAATTAGTGCTATTAGCATTTAGTATTTGAACCTCTTTAATACCATATCCATATACCATAATAAAGTGGATAGGTAAGCCTAATTCCTTAAAAGCATTGAATCGATGCTGACCATCGATAATCTCGTATCTCTCATTAATAGTAATAAGCGAGATAAGTGGGGTTTGGCTGATTGAATGTTTTAACCTCTTAATGTGCATTTCGGAGATATCCCTATTGCCTTTAATTAGTTTAAACTTGTGGTAATCTTTTGTTGTTTGGATAATCGGGTTGAATTGTTTTTTTGACATTTTAATTGTTTTAATGTTAATTGATTTATATTTCTATGGGTTTGTTAATGTTCCAATCTACGACTTGTAGCATAGCTTTTATTCGTTCCATACCTACCTTCCTTCTCTTAATATGGTAGTATATCCAACCTCCCTTCAGTTTCTTTTGCCTCAATTTTCTAAGACCAAAGTACCTACCATTGTTCATATATGGCAACTGATATAATATTCCATCAAGCCACCCATAGTAGTTTTCATCAATCTTAAAACCAAGAGTTATGTGTAAGTTTGTTTCCATTTGTGTCAAAGGTAAATAGGTCTTATTAATCCAACAAGTTTTTAGTAATATATTTTGAATTTATTTTTTGGTATGCGTAGGGTATTGGTTGCATCCTACGATAATACTTCTCTCCAATGAAAAAGTATATTTCTTTTTTGGGTTGGATATGTGCGACTGATAGTAGTGCCTCTTGCTTTTTCTTCCTCATTACGTTTAATAGGTTATAGGAGTACCTCTCCCGTTTCCTCATCTACTATATAATTGTTTCCGATATTATCGGCATCATCAAACAATTCGTTTTCTTGTGTTTTCTTAATAGGGGTTTCATAAGTATTGGTATAAGGGTCGTATTTGGGTTTTGCAACAAATCGTTTTACTTCGTTAAAATAGAACTCGGTGTACCATTTGGTTTTATAAAATTCAGATTTAACGAATACCCTACCTGTGATTTTATCGTTCTTTTGTAGTTTTAGGTTATCGAACTTCTCCTTCCAAAAACCGAATATGTTTATAGCAATAGCGACTTGCTTACCCTTAACTTGTTTTTTAAGGACAACTTGTGCTGATTTTTCCGAAATCAGATGAATTGTTAATATCCTTGCACTTATCTCAAACATTATTCAAACTCTTTTATATCAATCGAAGATATGACTTCCTTAATATCTATACCATCAAAGTATTTCTGAACACAATAATTCCTTGCAAATCGTTTTCCGATATTATCCTTATTAGGTTTTTCATCGAATAACCCTTTCCCGAAAAAAGAATTTATATGCTCGGTAGCCATAGACTTACCATATTCCATAGCTTCATTTACTACCTCTTTGCTCGGATTTAACTTTTTTGTCCTTCTTAGGTAGTTGTAAAGGGTATTGAAATAATCGTTTATTGTACCTTCTGACTTATATTGCTCATAAAAATACTCAATCAATTCCACCATTGAATCCATTTTCTCTTTTGGGGAAACTTTCTTTTCCATCTCCTCCCTTGAATCTACCTTATTCTTTCTCTCCATTATTTCATTGTACATCCTCCTTTTGTATTCTAAATACGCATTAAGTATGCGACTTACATACATAGGGGAAAAGGTATTAAATGTTCTTACATCCACATTTAGCTTATCAGTAAGGCTTAAATCAATGGCAAGGGAAATCTCATCAAGGGATATAGTAGAGTAGTTGGATAATATAAATTTGGATATTAAAGCCAATTCTTGCCCTATTTCATCCTCTTCTTGATTATAGCTATTGGTACCCGACATCCACCTCCATTTAGTTAATACATCAATTAGCTTATTAACATAGTTCTTTTCTACTTCGCACATTATAGCAATAGGAGGGGTAGCGATAACTACCGAGAAATTATATTCCTCTTGACTTTGAGCATACTTATCTAAAGAATTGCTTTGCTTTTTCTGAGGCGTTTGATAGTTTTTGGATATTTCCATTTCTTTTTGGTGCATCTTTCTTGGTATTATTTTCGGGTTCGTTTAAATAGTTCTCAAACTTCTTTGCTTGAAAAAGGGTTATTGGTCGGAGATACTTCTCTTGTTCAGTACCTAACCATTGCTCTACCTTCTTATCTATAACCTTTCTAAAATCAGCTATTGAATATCCCTCCTTTATTCGTGCTGATATACACTCTACACTTGATTTGCTCGATGTATATGTTGAATTAGACCTCTCATTGAGGTATAGTATTACCTTCTTGATAGTTTCCATATCAACATCTGAGGGTTTCTTTTTCTCTTTCTTTTCATCAAAATTAAAGCCACCTTCAAAAAACGTAATCCCAAACTCGTATGCCTCTTTAATCGTTTCTAAATTTAAGTTCTTACCCTTCATATCATTATGAAAGTAATCTACGAAAT
>Ga0114969_10001895_pt1 | contig 17462 bp, 15 predicted proteins | sample M_130807_MF_Meta_FD_87316 | JGI IMG/M metagenome (GOLD analysis project Ga0114969, IMG submission 87316) | Freshwater microbial communities from Lake Montjoie, Canada to study carbon cycling - M_130807_MF_MetaG | ecosystem: Environmental > Aquatic > Freshwater > Lake | place: Lake Montjoie...
AACTGTCCGCACTGCAAGGGCGGGCCTTAGTCCTCCACCGCCGCGCGCATCGCCGCGAAGAAATCCTCGCCCTTTCCGGCGCCGACGGGGTCGCCGCTCCCGTCGCCCGCATGCTGGATGCATTCCTCCGGCAATTCCTTCAGGAAGGGCGACGGGTGGCACGGCAGCAACTGGCCGTACTTCTTCCGCGAACCGCAATGGGTGATCCGCAACGTCTCCTGGGCGCGCGTGATCGCCACGTAGAACAACCGGCGTTCCTCGTCCATCGTTCCCTCCAGTTTGCTGCGCGCGTGGGGGATCAGGCCATCCTCGACCCCGACGATGTGGACGTGGGGGAACTCGAGTCCCTTGGCGGCATGCATGGTGATCAGGGTCACGGCATCCCCGGCCTCTTCCTTTTCCTCGCGTTCCGAATCGAGGGTCAGGTCCTCGAGGAAATCGTTCAAACGGTCCATCGGGCTGCCGTCGTATTCCGGCCGGGACTCGATGGGCGCGGGTGCTTCCGCGGCGGCGACCGGGACCGGTGCCTCGACGAGCCCGGCCTCGACGGCGATCGACCGCGCGGGTGGCCTCCGGGCCGCGGCCACCGCGGCGCGGCGCGGGCCACCGTCGAGGTCGGCCACCATCTCGCACACGTTGCGCACGCGTCCGTCGGCGGTTTCCGGATCCTTTTCCATGCGGCGCAGGTCGTCGAGATACCGGGTCTCCCTGAGCCAGGCGTCCGCCCATTGGGTCAGCGAGATCCGCTCGGGAAGCAGGATGGGCTCCCGGATGCGCTCGATGAACGCCACGAACCCGCGGATGGCGTCCCGCGTGCGTTCCTGGAACGACGCCAGCACGTCGGTGTGGCGCATCACGGCGAACACGCTGGTCTTGCGCTCGGCGCTGAACGCCAGCAACCGCTCCATCGTCACGTCGCTCAACCCGCGCGCCGGCGTGTTCGCGATCCGCAGCAACGCCACGTCGTCGTCCGGGTTCACGAACGTCTTCAGGTACGCCAGGAAATCGCGGATCTCGCGCCGGTCGAAAAAGCTCTGGCCGCCGATGAGGTGGTAGCGGACGTGCGCCTTGCGCAGCGCGGTCTCGAGCGTGCGCGACTGCAGGTTGGTGCGGAACAGGATGGCCTGCGAACCCCAGCCCACGCGGCGGCCCGCGCGGTCGAACTCGATGTTGTCGACCACCGTCTGCGCCTCTTCCTCGTCCGTCGCGAAGGCATGGAGGACGATGCGGTCGCCGTCGCCCTTGGCGGACCAGAGGTTCTTGCCGCGGCGCCGGGGATTGTTGCGGATGACGGCGTTGGCGGCCTTGAGGATGAGGTTGGTCGAGCGGTAGTTCTGCTCGAGCTTGATGACCTTCACCTCGGGAAAATGCTTCTCCAGATCGAGGATGTTGGCGATCTCGGCGCCGCGCCAGCCGTAGATGGACTGGTCGTCGTCGCCGACCACGCAGAGGTTGCGGGAATCCTTGGTGAGGGCGTGGACGAGTTCGAACTGGGCGGAGTTGGTGTCCTGGTATTCGTCCACCATCACGTGCGGCCAGCGGCGGCGGCACGACTCGAGGGCGTCGGGATGTTCCCGGAACAGGCGGAGCGTGAGCAGGATCAGGTCGTCGAAATCGACGGCGTTGGCGGCCCGCAGGGCGCTTTCGTAGCGCTTGGAGACATGCTCGGCGAGGGCGCGGACGCTTTCGTCGCCGAACACGGGCGAATTGGGGCCGGAATTGCGGAATTTGCTCAGCATGGCAAGCACCGCCGACGCGTCCGTCTTCTCGCCCTTCGCGGAGATCGAGCTGAGGATCTTCTTCATCGCCGCGACTTGGTCCCCCTCGTCGTAGATCACGAAGTTCCGCTTGTAGCCGAGCTTCTCGATGTGCTGGCGGAGGACGCGCACGCAGAGGGAGTGGAAGGTGCAGAGGGTGGGGCGCTGGAGGAACGGGTCCTCGGGTTCGGCGCGGTCCCGGGCCCGGTTCTTTTTCCGGTCGCGGGTGGGGAGCATCTCGCGGACGCGTTCGGCCATCTCGCGGGCGGCTTTGTTGGTGAACGTGACGGCAAGCAGGTGGCCCGGCGCGATGCCGCGCTGGATCATGTGGGCGATGCGGCAGGTCAGGGTGCGCGTCTTGCCGGTGCCGGCGCCCGCGAGGATGAGCACGGGGCCTTGGTGGGTGACCACCGCCTCGCGCTGCTGCGGGTTGAGTGAACCGAGATCGAACGCCATGCCGGGCGCGCAGTCTCCGCGCCGCATCCCGCCGGTCAAGGGGGACGATCGACCCGCGGCGGAACCGGGTGCCCCGTGCCGGCGGGCTACGGCACCCGCGCGAACCGTGGTTCCGTGAAGAAACGTTCGCCGGGAAACCGGAGGTTGTACGGCGCGTTGGCCTTCCGGAAAGCCAGGGCCGCCGGGGCGCGCCGCAGGATGTCGCCCGGCACCGCGAGGTCGTCCCAGACCCTGTCGAACCGGCCCGAAACGAGGTTCGATAGGATCGCCGCCGGCCATTGGGCCAGGGCCAGCAACACCCCGGTCCACCGGAAATACTTCATCGCGATGATCGGGATGTTGGCCCGTTGCCCGACGTAGCGGCGCCGCATGACGGATTGGCCGGTGGACGCGAGGATGTGGGCGTTGGCGGCGCTGATGGCGTGGTGGATCCGCGCGTCGGGCACCGACACGCAGCGCCACCCGCGCTGCCACGCGCGCAGGAACAGATCCACGTCCTCGTGGTCCAAAAAGAACGACGGATCCCATCCGCCGAGGGCCGCGTGGACGTCGCGGTGGATCAGGAAGGCCCCGGCGCACGGGAACGGGGTGTCGCTGCCGGCGGGAAGCGGCACGGCGAAATCCGCCGCGCGGCCCGGGTACGGGCAATTGCGCGACCAACGCGTCGGATAGAAGCGCGTGGCGCCGTGAACCCACTCGGACCCGTCGTAGGTCCAGTGCCAGCCGTCCGCCGCTCCCACCCGGGCGTCGAGGTCGATCGCGGCCGCGAGCCGCGCGAGGCAATCGGGGTCGAACCACATGTCCTCGTTGCAGAAGAAGAAAAGTTCGCCCCGGGCGCTCTCGGTGCCGCGCTGGTAGCCGGCGACGAGGCCGGTCTGCGGCGGTTCGGAAACCACCCGGACGTCGGGTTGTGCCGCGAGGTACGGGCCGGAACCGTCGGTGCTCTCGCGGTCGACGACGATGATCTCGGTCTCGACGGCCCGCTGGGAGCGGAGGGATTCGAGCAGGCGTGGCAGCCAGCGCAGACCGTTGAAACTGGAAACGATGACCGAGATCACGGCGTCATTCCCATGCGGCGGGGAGGCATTCCGGAACCTCGATGCCCGAGAAACGCAGGGGCTCGAGCGGGCCGAGGGTGCGGGCCCATTCGGCCATGCGCCGGATCCCGGTCTCGAGCGGGGTGGAAGGCTCCGGGCCGAACACCGCGCTGACCCGTGCATGGTCCGCGAAGGCGTGCACCACCTCGGGCCGCGCCTCGAGGTGCCGGATGCTGCAAGCCACCCCCATCGCCGCGGCGACTTGGGCGGCGAGGTCGATGACCCGCACCGGGGCGTCGGCACCGACGTTCAGAATCTGGTTCTTCGCGCCGGCCACGAGCGGCGCCCGGGCGAACAACGGGGCGACGTCCGCGACGTGGGAGAAGGCGCGCGTCTGCAGGCCGTCCCCGAAGACGGTCATGGGCTCGCCCCTCAGGCACTGGTTCACAAAGATCCCGACCACGTTGCGGTACCGGTCGCCGTAATGTTGCCGCTCCCCGTAGACGTTGTGGGGGCGGAGGATGGTGTAGGGCAGGCCGAAGAGCCTCCCGGCGGCGGCGAGGTCCAGTTCGAAGGCGTATTTCGCGATGCCGTACGGATCCTCGGGCCTTGGCGTTGCCTCCTCGCGCAGCGGCAACTGGCCGGTGCCATAGACGGCAATGGAGCTGGCGAAGACGAAGTGCCGCACGCCGTGGCGGACCGAGGCGTTCACCAGACCCGCGGAGGCCACGAGGTTGGTCTCGTAGTTGAAACGACGGACATGGTGCGAGAGTCCCTCGGCCGCATACGCGGCGAGGTGGTACACGTAGTCGAACGGTCCGTGGTCTTTCCACACCCGTTCCACGAAAGCCGTGTCCCGGATGTCCCCCTTCTCGAAAGTCACGCCGGCGGACACGTTACGGAGGAAACCACCGGAAAGGTCGTCGATGCCGACGACGTCGAACCCGAGCGCCCGGCACCCGTCCGCGACGTGCGAACCGATGAATCCGGCGGCTCCGGTGACCAGGACTTTGGTGGGTTTCATGCCGCGTTCCTCGTGGACTGCGCGGGCGGACCCTGACCCGAAAGCCCCGCGGAAAACAAATGCGAATCCGCCGTGTTCATTCCCCCGCCACCAACGCATCGAGCTTTCCGGCGATCCGCGACAGCAATTCCCGGTCGGTGTCCGGCCTCCGCCCGCCGCGCGGATGGGGTTCCGGCGACGCCACCAGACCCCGGAGATGCAGGAACTGCGCGCACGAGTGCTTGTACGCCGGCACGGGTTCGCGGAAAGCCAGCATGCCGAGGTATTGCAGCCAATCGTTCAATTCGTGGAACCGTCCGTCGCCCGATTCCCACGCCCGGTCGCGGGCGGCGAAGGCCTCCGGATGGAATGCCGACAATCCCAGCAGGTAGTCGCTCCCCCACATCACTTGGTCGATCGCGAGGTCGTTCCCGGTGTAGACCTTGAAGTCCGGCCGGACGGCGTCCCGCACCGCCAGTCGTTCCCACTCGATCCGGCGCGACAACGAGCTGTGCTTCGCCCCCTTCATCTGCGGGATGTCCAGGATCGCCCGGAAGGTTTCGGCATCCCAGATGCGGCCGAACGACACGAACATCTCGCCGAGTTCGAACCCGAGGAATTCGTCGCACTCGGCGGCGACGCCGCGGAAAACGTCGACCAGCGAGGGTCCCGGGAGGTCCTTGAGGGCCGAGCAGGGAAACAGGATGGGCAGGCCGCCCGAACACCCGATGGCGGCGCATTCGCGGCGGTAGAGGCGGACGGGATCGCCGTCGTCGCCCTCGATGAACACGCCCGCGACGAACCGGCGCCCGCGCGACAACCCGTTCACCAGTCCCAGGATCTCGGCGCGTTCGTCGCGCGAGAGCAGGTTGGCGTAGCCGGTGTCCATGTTCACCGCGGGCACCAGGCCCGCGGCCCAGGTCCGTTCGACGAGCCCGGCGTAAGAAGCGAGGTCGGGTTTGCCCGCGCCGTCGAACGGCAAGAGCACCGCGGAAATTCCCTCGATGCGGCGCCGGGGCCGAAGCGCCGGCACCGGGATCGGGGCCCGGGATCGGTCGTCGCCCATGGCGTGGCCCCGGTTCACGGGCGGCTCGAGATCCGGTCGAAGACGACGCCGTTGGCCTCCGCGTATTTCGCGAACGCCCGCTCGTGCAGGATCAACACCGCGCGCGCGACGCTCGAGTCGTCCGCATGTCCCAGTTGCGCCACCGAGTCGGGAATGAGGTCCGCCTTGCGGTGCGCGTAGATCAGCGCGAAGACCGCCGCCGCCAGCGCGGCGTAGGGCAGTTCCTTGTAGACGCCTTCCGCCACGTCCTCCACCACGTCCGCGAGAAACTCCAGTTGGTCCACCAGATGCGGGAAATGCGGCGCGTTGATCGCCGCGAATTCCACCTTCCACATCGGCAGGTTGCGCAACGTCTTCTCCAGCGTCGCCGGCGTCACCTGGGAAGAACCATGGACCACGTACGTGGCAATCTCGGACATGGGACGATCCTACCGATACCCCGGCCTCGCGGCAACCCTCCCGAACGAATCGCTTGCCCCGGCAAGGCGGGAGGGCCACGAATGGCGCCCGAGCGCCCGCCATCCATGCCCACCGAATCCCCAGAATCCGCCGTCCGCCTGCGTTACGCCGCCGCGGCCCGCCTGCCCGAGGCCGCGCTCTGCTGCCCCGTCGACTACGACCGGCGTTACCTCGAGGCCATTCCCGCCGAGGTGATCGAGAAAGACTACGGCTGCGGCGATCCCTCGCGATGGCTGCAACCGGGCGAAACCGTCCTCGATCTCGGCAGCGGCACCGGGAAGATCGCCTTCATCGCGTCGCAGGTCGTGGGCCCGCGCGGCCGGGTGATCGGCGTGGACATGACCGACGCGATGCTCGAGGTGGCCCGGCGCAACGCGCCCCGGGTCGCGGAGCGCATCGGCTACGCCAACGTCGAGTTCCGCAAGGGCCGGATCCAGGACCTCGGCCTCGATCTCGACGCGGTCGGGGCGGAGCTGGCCGGCCGCCCGGTGGACGGCGCCGACGCTTTCCTGCAATTGCACGAACTCGCCGAACGCCTCCGTCGCGAGCGTCCGCTCGTCGCCGATGCCTCCGTCGACGTCGTGGTCTCGAACTGCGTGCTGAACCTCGTCGACGCCCGGGAAAAGCGACGGCTGTTCGCGGAGATCCACCGCGTGTTGCGCGCGGGGGGGCGCGCGGTGATTTCCGACATCGTCTGCGGCGAGGACGTGCCGGACGCACTGCGGCGCGACGCGGAATTGTGGAGTGGTTGCGTCAGCGGGGCGCTGCGCGAGGACCGGTTCCTGCAGGCCTTCGAGGAAGCGGGATTCCGGGGCATCCGCCTGCTCAAGCGGGACGCGCAACCGTGGCGGACCGTCGAGGGAATCGAGTTTCGCGCCGTGACCGTGGAGGCATTCCGGGGCGACGACCTCCCGGACGACGGGCCGCCGGCGACCGTGGTTTACAAGGGGCCGTTCCGCGAGGTGGTCCTCGATGGGGGCACCCGGTTCCGGCGCGGCGACCGCGTGGCGGTGGGTTCCCGGACGGCCGGGGAGTTCGGGCGCCCGCCCTACGCCGGTTGTTTCGAGTGCGTGGAACCGCGGGGCGCGGAGCCGACGGTTGCCCCCGCGACCGGGCTTTCGTTTCGGGCGGTTCCCGGGACGACGACGGACGGGGGTTGTTGCGGGGGAGGGGCGTGTGGCTGACGCCCCGCCGGTCGGCGGCGACACGGCGGCCCGTTTCGATGCCACGTTGGCCGCCCGCGGGCTTTCGTTGCGCCGCACGGTCCTGCAGACGCTCCAGATCAACATCGGGCGACGCTGCAACCAGGCGTGCCGCCATTGCCACGTCGATGCCGCGCCGTGGCGGACGGAGACGATGGACGCCGCGACCTTCGAACGCATCGCGGCATGGATCGCCGCATGGCGGCCGCCCGTCGTGGACATCACCGGGGGTGCCCCGGAATTGAGCGCCTATTTCCGTCCGCTGGTGATTGCGGCGCGCGGGGCGGGATGCCGGGTCATCGATCGCAACAACCTGACGATCCTTTCCGAGCCCGGGTTCGGAGACCTCGCGGGGTTCCTCGCGGCGCACGACGTCGAGGTGATCGCTTCCCTGCCGTGTCATTCCGCCGGGAACGTGGACCGGCAGCGCGGGAACGGGGTGTTCGAGCGGAGCATCGCCGGGTTGCGGGCATTGAACGCGGTCGGTTACGGGACGCGGCTGCCGTTGAACCTGGTGTACAACCCGCTGGGTCCGCGGTTGCCGGGGCCGCAGGCGGAACTGGAGGCCGAGTACCGGGAGGTCTTGCGCCGTGAATTCGGCATCGAATTCCACGCGCTGTACACCCTCACCAACCAGCCGATCGCGCGTTTCGCCGAGGACCTGCGCGCCAAGGGGCTCCTCGCGGATTACCTCGCCTTGCTGGCCAATGCCTTCAATCCCGCCACCGTGGAAGGCCTCATGTGCCGGACCACGTTGAGCGTCGGATATCGCGGGGAACTGCATGACTGCGACTTCAACCAGATGCTGGAACTCGGCCTGGGCGATGGCGCCGCGCCACGTCGCCACCTTTGGGACCTTGTCCCGGAAGACCTCGAGGGGGCGCCGATCGCCACCGGCACGCACTGTTTCGCCTGCACGGCGAGTTGCGGGAGCAGTTGCACGGGATCGATCGGGTAGCGCGTGGGTGTCCCGCCGCGGAATGGCACCGGGATCAGGCAGCGGGGGGGCGGGGCGGGCGCGTCCTGAGGCCGAAAACCCCGAACTGAAAACTTGAAACTCCGCGAGGCGGGCGCGAAGCATCGTGGCAGAATGAATCCGCGACTGCCCGCCGCCCTGCTCCTCGGGGTCCTGCTCCTTGCCGGTTGTGCCTCCGAGGTCTCCAACCTCACCCCCCGGGCCGTCCAGATCAGCCCGACCCGCACCTATTCCGTCGAGGTGACATGGGATTCGAGGCGTCGCGGCGTGAAGAACGACGAGGTCAAGGCCTGGGTGATGGTCGACCAGACCCTTTACCCGATGAACCGCGTGCCCCACACCGTGAACCGCTGGGAAGCGCGCATCCCCGTGCCCGAGGGCAAGACCTACGTGCCCTACAAGTTCAAGTTCGAGTACATGGTTCCGGAAATCACCACCCGCACGCTCCAAAGCGAGTGGTCCCAGGAATACCGGCTCGTCGTCGCCCAACACTAGTGCCGGACGATCGCCCGTGATCGCCGTCATTTTCAACCCGACGGCCCGCGGCGACAAAGCCATCGTCTTCAAATCCCGGCTTTCGGCCCTCGCCGGTCCGATCCGCCTCCTCCCCACCCGTGGTCCCGGCGACGCCGGCATCCTCGCGGCACAAGCCGCGGCGGAGGGCATCGGCACGGTGGTCGCCGCCGGCGGTGACGGGACCGTCAACGAGGTGGCCAATGGTCTGGCCTCTGCCGGTCGTTTCCCGATCGGGCCCCGCCTTGGCGTGATCCCCCTGGGCACGGTCAACGTTTTCGCCAAGGAACTCGGGCTTCCTTCCGATCTCGGTGCGGCCTGGGAGTGCATCCGCGCCGGGCGGACCACCCGCATCGACCTGGCGGTCGCCCAACACGCCGGTGGTTCCCGGTGGTTCGTCCAGATGGCCGGGGCAGGACTTGATTCCCAGGCGATCGCCCGGGTCGATTGGGCCCTGAAAAAACGGGTGGGACCGCTGGCTTATGTCTGGGCGGGGTTCCGCGCGTTGCACGGGCCCCTGCCGCGCATCGACGTGACCGGTGGACCGGGGCCGGTGTCGGGCGAGTTGGCCTTGCTCGGGAACGGACGGTTCTACGGGGGGCGGTTCCCGGTGTTTCCCGCCGCCTGCCTTTCCGACGGCAAACTGGACCTCGCGTTGCTCGAGCATGCCAACGTCCTCTCCCTGGCGCGCGCCGCGGTGGCCGTGGCCGCGGGCCGGTTGCTGCACCTGTCCGGCATCCGCCACCAGTGTGCCGCCAGCTTCCGTTTCGAGGCTGCCGGGCGGGCCCCGTTCCAGGTCGAGGGCGACAATGTCGGCCATCTCCCGGTGGAATTCCGGGTTCAACCGGGGGCAATCGACGTGCTCGTGCCGCACGGTTGACAGCCGGGGGCATGCTGGGGGATGAAGTCGCGGCACTTCCCGCCTTCCGTCGGCCCCGGGAACCCGTGCACGACATTCTCATGACCTACGCGTTGCTCCAGACATCGATGACGCCGCCTCCCGTGGAGGCCTTGCAACGGGCCTTCCGCAGCAGCGATGCCCTTTCCGCGGCCGACGCGGTTTTGGTGGCGGACGACGCCTTCGGGATCCTTGCCCGCGACTTGCCGGAAGACGAGGCACAGAACATCGCGGCCTCGCTCGCGGCCGAGGATGTCGCGGTGGAACTGGTTGCCGAACGCGATCTTCCCCGGTTGCCGGACGCCGAGGTGTTCTCGAGCTTTCAATTCGGGGCCGAAGGGCTCCGGTTTTTCGATGCGCGCGAACACGCGACCGAAATCCCCTACCACCTGTTGCGTCTGGTCGCCGTGGGCTTCGACAAGAAGGAGGTCCGCGTCGAACTCGTGTTCGGGGACGCGGTGTTGCGCTACCACACGACGTTGGCGCACCTGCATTTCCACCACGCGCCCGAAGTCCATGGGCGCACGCCCGGCGAAAACCTCGTTCAATGGGTGCGGTTGCTGGTGCAGCGCTTGCCCAAGCTGATCCTGAATCGCGGCGCGGCCAATCTCGCGAACGGCGGCGACATCGAGCACGTCGAGGATTTCGTTGGCTATCCAAGGCTCTCTGCCTTTCACGAGGAAATCGTCTGGCTCCTCTGGCACGCGCGCCAGGATCAGGCGGACGCGGCCGGTTCGGCGGCATGACGGTTGCCGCGCGATTCAGCCCGGCGGCCAACCCAACGGGCGTCCGCCCAGAATGTGGCAGTGCAGGTGCGGCACGGTTTCCCCGCCATCCCGTCCGTTGTTGATCACCAGTCGGTACCCGCCTTCGGCAATTCCCGCGCGTCGCGCCACCTCCGGCGCCGCCAGCAACAGGTGTCCCAACAACGATTGGTCGCCGGCCGTGGCCTCTGCAATGCGGGGGACCACCCGCTTGGGAACGAGCAGCACGTGGACCGGGGCCTGGGGATTGATGTCCCTGAATGCAAGCACCTGGTCGTCCTCGTACACGATGTCTGCCGGGATCTGCCGGGCGATGATCCTCTCGAATAGCGTCATCCGCGGATTCGAGTCTCCTGCCGGGTCCGATGCAAGGCGCGAGGGGTGGCGCATCGGCGGTTGGCGACGGCGGCACAAAGGGTCTGTCCCTCTGTTGGTCTCCCTCGGGGTGTGGGCGGGAGGCACGGGAGTGTGGGGATGGCGCGAAACATGAGGGTGCGCGTTTGGAGGGATGACAAAAGACCTGTCCCTCTGTTGGGGCGGGGGCCTTCATGAGACCTGTCCCTTTGTCGGGTCCCGATTGCGGTTCGGCGATGGTTGCGGTCGGCGACGAGCGTCCCGCCGCCATCACCATGAAGGGCCGGATATCAGACCTGTCCCTCTGTTGGGTCGGAGAGCGGGTGGCCGGCAACGCGGCGCATTCCTGCGGCCATCACCATGGAAAGCTATTCCTGCTTTTTCCCGGTAACGCCGGGCAAAAAATGTTTCTGGGGTGGGTAGTGATGGAGATACTCCGATGAACACCCCCTTGAATCCTGGCGACCCATGTCCGAAGTGCGGCAAGCCGCTACCCGCCGGCGTCCTCGCCGGCCTTTGCGCCGCGTGCCTCCTCGCCCATGGCTCCGAAACGCAATCGGGCGTCGACGGTCGCGTCCGGCGGAACAATCCGCCACCCGTCGCGGTCGTTGCCGGCCTGTTCCCGCAACTGGAGATCGTCGGACTCCTGGGAGCCGGCGGCATGGGCGCGGTCTACAGGGCCCGCCAACCCGCGCTCGACCGCTGGGTCGCGCTCAAGTTGCTGCCGCCGGACGAACGGGGGCCTTCGGGGTTCTCCGAACGCTTCAACCGCGAGGCCCGAGCCCTTGCCCGGCTCAGCCATCCGAACATCGTCGCCGTCCATGAGTTTGGCCGCGTCGAGATGCCGACGGGCGCGCAGCTCGACGCCGCGTCCGTGCCCACCGGCACGTGGCATTACATCCTCATGGAATACGTCGACGGCGCGAATCTCCGGCAACTCGAGAAGGCCGCGACGCTCTCGCCCCGCGAGGCCCTGCGCATCATCCCGCAGATCTGCGATGCCCTTCAGTACGCCCACGACGAGGGTGTGGTGCACCGGGACATCAAGCCGGAGAACGTGCTCGTCGACCGGAAGGGGCGCGTGAAGATCGCGGATTTCGGGTTGGCGAAGATTCTGGGACGCGATCCCGAGTCGGCGCGCCTGACGGTCGAGGGACAGGTGATGGGCACGCCGCACTACATGGCGCCCGAACAACTCGAGCGCCCGCTTGCGGTCGATCACCGGGCCGACATCTATTCGCTGGGCGTCGTCTTCTACGAGATGCTCACCGGTGATTTGCCGTTGGGCAAATTCGCGCCGCCCTCGCGCAAGGTCAGCGTCGACGTGCGGTTCGACGAGATCGTGCTGCGCGCGCTGGAGAACGATCCCGAACTCCGTTACCAGCAGGCGAGCGAGGTGAAGTCCCGCGTCGAGACAATGTCGGGGGCTCCGGCCATCGAGGCCGGCGCCGGAGCTTCGCCGGCGCGGGATTCGCGGCAGCTCCGTTGGATGGGAATCCCGGTCGCGACGAAGGAGGGCGGTGGGTGGCGTGTACCGGGCAAATCGTTGGTGCTCGTGATGGGGTTGGTCCTCGTCCTGATGTTGTTCGTTTCGAGCCTGCCCTTGGGTTTTGCCGTGCTGTTCTGGCTCTTCTTTGTCGGGGTGGGCATGGCAATCCGGAAGCGGCCGGGACCCGGGGACCAAACTCCCGGGCCCGACGCCGCCGCAAACCGCCGACGCTGGATGGGAATCTTCCTGGCCATCGACCATGGCGACCACCGGGAAATCCTGCCGACCGGCGTGTTGCGACTCCTGTTCGTGGGCATGGCGTTGGGCGCCTGCGTGTACCAATCGATCGAGTGGTTCGTGCGCGGCGAGGGCAGGGTGATGACGCCGGCCACCGCGATCGTGGCACTCACGATCCCGGCCCTCGTGGTATTGGCGGGGTTGCTGGCTGCCTTGTGTGGGTCTCCATCGTCGGGGCGCGGCGGCAGTCGGTCGTGGGGAATCGCGTGGCCAGACACACCCGGCCGGGTGCTGGGTTTCCTCGCGGCCGCGTGCGCGTGCGTCGCCATGCTGGCGTTGGCGTGGGGATTCGGTCCGTGGCGTCGCCAGTCGCCTTGGAACGTGCTGCGTGGTGCCCCTCCGGCAGTGGATCCTTTTGACCCCTATGCATTCGCGGCGAAGGTCGCGGACCCTGGCTACCGCGAGGTTCTGGAACGGACTTTCGATCGCGCCCTCGATCTCGACACCGGCGCCCTCGGAGAACTCCCGGCCGCCGATCCGCTGGGCAAGTCGGCGGTGAGGTTCGTGGATGGGGTTCAGGACACCGAGCGCCGGCCGGAAGGGCATGGCGCCTCAACCCAAGGAAATGTCGATTCGATCGAGGTGCTGTTTGATCTCGTTGCCAAACCCGAGTCTCTGGAAGTGGTGGGCGGCACTTTCGTTCCCCTGCTGGATGCCGAGTGGGAGACACTCGGTGCGGCGCAGGTCGCGAACCGGATCGGCCAAGGGGGCGCGGGTTGGACGTCCCTTCGGCCCAAAGCCGGCCCCGGAACGATGGGGGTCTGGGCCTATCGGACCCGCGAAGGGAGCGTGGGTATTCTTCGCATCCAAAACATCGGCGTCCCGGACGGGCGCCCTTCGGCGACCGTCCAGTGGAAGGGCGTTGCTCGCGTCCGGTCGGCCGGAAGCTCAATCCCGGCCCAGTCCGCCAGTCCGCGGCCGCCGGAGACACCGGTGGCACTGCGCTTTCTGGCGTGGCAAACGGAAAGCGCGTCGCCCGGCGTCCCGCCCGCTTCGGCTCCGTTCCTTCCCGACGGATCCCAAACGACCCGTTCCGCGGACATGCAATTGGCCGTGGACATGCCGGGGACGCGGTGCGTCTCCACCCTCACCAACCAACCGGCCCCGCGGTTCCTGCATCTTTGGTTCTCTCACCCATCGTTGGATCGCGAAGCCGACGTGTCCGTGGCGTTGGTCGACACGAATGGCGTGCCCTTGCGCCCGGCCTCGCACGCCATGGAGGCGGGATATCATCCGCCGAGTGGAAAGGACCCAACCGGGGCGGGTTGGTACTTGGCGACGCTGAATCCCGCGAATGGGAACACGATCCCCGCGGTGATCGGCGTGCGCCTCGAGGCGGCGTTTGGTCCGCCGGAACACGTGCGGGAAATCCCGGTCGATTACCACGGCATGATGTCCCTCGAGGGTGGCAGCATGGTCGGGGGCATCGGGGAAAACGCCGGCGGCAAGGCGTTTGTCACGTTGTCGGTCGATACCCAGGGAACCGCCGGGCGGAAGTTTTGCGTGCGCGCGGTGACTCGCGATGGGCGGGTGTTGGCGAATGTCGGGGGCGGGACGGGTGGACCCGTGAACGGCGCGGTGCGGACGGAAACGTTCGAATTCGCCGAACCCTTGTCCGCGATCGGCAGGTTCCGCATCGGCACCCGCACGGTACGTGCCCGGGAATGGACGAACGTCGTGTTGCCGAAGCTCGCGGGCCAGTTCGAATCACGGGTCGTGAATCTGAATTACGCGCAACTCGTCCAGGGAGCGGACCTCTCGGGCCCCGAAAGCGTGGAGGCCGTGCGCCTTGACAGGGCGTTTCCCCCGGGCAATCCCGCGACGGAACGGGACCAGTCCTTCATCGGGCGCCGGCCCCGGGCGGGTTCACCCGGGGAATCCCCGACGACGAAGCGGGCGATCGAGCGCATGGTCCAGAACGTGTCCTCGGTGACCACCTACCGGCGCGATCTCGCCTGCGTGTTGGTCCGCGCCGGCGATGCCACCCCGGGCGTGAGGGCGTTGATCGTGGCGCGCATCCGGGACCAATGGAAAAGCGTCGACGAGTTGAGCCCGTCGTTGCCCTTCCGCGACGAGGCAACGGCAGAGGAATGGTTCAGGAAGAACGCCGCGCAATTCGTCGAGGCCGTCACCCGGCTCGATGCGGGTTTTTCGCCCGGGATGAATCCCTCGCCGCGCCCGGCCGGGCCCTCTTCATTGCCTCCCGGATATTCAGACGGTTCGAAGGCCGTGCCACGTCCTTCCACGCCATGACCCCGGAAGGATCGCCATCGACGCGTCCGGCCGGGGCCGGCCACGACCACTTCGTCACCACGCGATGGACGATGGTGGTGGATGCGGGGCGGCGATCGTCGCCGCATTCGGAGCGGGCACTGGCGGAGTTGTGCCAGGCGTATTGGTACCCGCTCTATGCCTACGTGCGGCGGCAGGGACACCCGCGGGAGGACGCCGAGGATTCGGTGCAATCGTTCTTCGCGCGGTTGCTCGCGCGGAACGATCTCGGCGGGTTGTCCGCCGAACGCGGCCGGTTCCGCGCGTTCCTGCTGGCGTCGATGAAGCACTTCCTTGCCAACGAATGGAATCGCGCGAACCGCCAAAAGCGCGGCGGCGGCGCGGAACATCTTTCTCTCGACTGGACCGGGGCCGACGAACGGTTCCGGTTGGATCCGGCGGATCCGGCGTCGTCGCCCGACGTGGCGTTTGACCGGGCATGGGCCTTGGCGTTGCTGGAGCGGGTGGTGGTTCGGTTGGGCGGGGAGATGACGGCTGCAGGGAAGGAATCGTTGTTCGCGGCGGGACGGGCGTTTCTGGCGATGGATCGCGCCGCGGTGCCGTACATGGAAGCGGCGCGGGGCTTGGGGATGGAAGAAAGTGCCTTGCGGGTGGCCGTGCACCGGATGCGGAAGCGTTACCGCGAACTCCTGCGGGACGAGATTGGCCAGACGCTGGTGGATCCGGCTTGGGCGGACGAGGAGTTGCGCTCGTTGCAGGCGGCGCTGGCGGGAGGGTAGGGGGTGAGAGCGGCTTTGCCCTTCGCCCCTACGACACCAGCAACAAGGCGCGGCGATCGCCTTTTTCCTGGATCCACCATTCGCGCAGGGCCTTGAGGATGCGTTCCTCGAGATCCCGGCAGCCATTGGTCCAGTGCTTGCGCCCGAGCAGTTGCTTGACCGCGCTCCGGAGGCCCCGGAACTCGACCCGCTCGGGATCGGCGGCCAGTTCCTGGCGCAGCGTCGAATGCAGGCGCGGGAAGAAATCGAGTTCGCCGAGTTTGCCCGAGGCAAAGGCCAGTTCGCGGAGGTCCGCCTGGCGAATCGCGGCGGTGGCGGCGGTCTCGGCATCGCCACCCGCGGTGACCTCGACGCAAAGCCCGAGGCCCTCGAGCACGCGGGCGAGCGCGGCGGCGAACTCTCCGAGCGTGACCTGGGTGCGTCCCAACTCGTCCTTGAAATAATGCAACACGGCGGCCGCCGCGTTGCGCAGCACGTCGGGTTCTAGTTGCGAGGCACCGCTCCCGGCGATCTCGAAGGTCAACGCCTCGAGCGAGCACGGGACCGACTCGCCGTCGGGTTGCGTGAGCCAAATGGAATCGCGGTCGAGTTCGATCATGGCGGGGTGGCCTCGCTTTCGGCGGGGAGTTCGAACGACATCTGCCGCTTGTCGGGATGCGGCAGCGACGCCAGTCGCCGGGCTTCCTCGACGAAATCGGTAACCTCCTCGAATTGCCGGTAGATGCTTGCGAAGCGGATGTAGGCGACCGCATCGAGGGCCTGCAGTTCGTGCATGACCCGGGCTCCGACCTCACGCGCGGGAACCTCCCGGTCGAAATTCGCCGCGATGTACTCGACGATCCGCTCGACGGCGTTGGCGATCGCTTCCTCGGAAACCGGGCGCTTCTGGCAGGCCCGCTTGATGCCGGCAACCAACTTCTCCCGGGAGAAAGGTTCGCGTCGGCCGTCCCGTTTGATGATCACCAGAAGCTCGTGCTCGATCTCCTCGTAGGTCGTGAAGCGCGCGGAGCACGTCAGGCATTCCCGCCGACGCCGGATGGTCGCCCCCTCTTTCGAGGATCGTGAATCGATGACCCGGTCTTCCTGACCGGTACATTTCGGGCACCGCATAGCTCTGACTCCGGAACATCCACCCGCTGTGGTCCTTCAATCGCTAACCCACCACCGGTTGGGGTGTCAACGTCCGAGGCATCCAAAGCCGGGAAAAGTAGCGGGACCGACGCGAATGGGGAGTGACCCGCGATGAAAGTGACGTCCCCCGACAAAGGGACAGACCTTTGGTCCGCAACAAGGAGGTCCGCAACAAAGGGACAGACCTTTGGTTCGGTACCGAGCGCGATGGTTGGGCGACGCGCGCTGCCTGCAGCGATGGCCTGACAAAGGGACAGGTCCTTTGTCCGAACCGCCCCCGAGGCCAACCTTTGGCTTTGCCAATCGAAGGCATATCCGCACCCTCATCCTCATGGCTTCCCAAGCCCGTTTCCCGTTCCCAGGCGGCGAGCGTGCGCTCACGTCCGGTGCCGTGACCGTGGTGGGACTTTCCCTTTGCTGGGTGGGCATCCGGTTTTGGGCTTCCGACATGTTGTCATTCGCGGGTTGGCTGCTCTTCGCTTTGGGACTGCCCATGACGGCGTCGGGCATCGGGCTTTGGTGTCGGCGCGAATGGGCGCGATGGCCGGCGGTGGTCTTTCTCTTGCTCTTGGTCGCCACCCAGTCGTGGGGGTTGGCAACCAAGGGTCCGACTTTCGGTCGCATTGCACTCCTGCTGGGTTTCGCCGCGATGGCATGGTCCGTGCACCGCGATTTTTCGCCGGCGGCGTTCGCGGCGGATGGCGAGTTGGACGGCGCCAAGGAGAAGCCGTTGGTCTCCCTTGTACTGCTGCTCCGGAAACCGCGCCATCTCGAAGCTGGCATGCTCGCCCGCTATTGCGAGGCCGCTTGGGGCGGTTCCTTCCACACGCTCCGCGACGACGAGAAACCCAGCGTCGGGGCCAAAGGCGACCCGGCCGCCGCGGGTTGGGTCGGCGGAAGGTCCCCGTATTTCTTCGTCGGCTCCAACCGGGGTGTGTTTCTTGTCCACAACCACGGGCAAGCGTATTTCGAGGACACCACGGCGCTGGCGGATGCCGCGGCAGACCTTCGCATCCGCCAGGTTCTTGAGGAAAACCGGGGTTGGCTCG
>Ga0114969_10001897_pt1 | contig 17450 bp, 18 predicted proteins | sample M_130807_MF_Meta_FD_87316 | JGI IMG/M metagenome (GOLD analysis project Ga0114969, IMG submission 87316) | Freshwater microbial communities from Lake Montjoie, Canada to study carbon cycling - M_130807_MF_MetaG | ecosystem: Environmental > Aquatic > Freshwater > Lake | place: Lake Montjoie...
GTATTCAATAGCCGCTTCATTAAACCGGTTTCTTTCAGTTGCAATTCGGTTTTCAGTGCCCGCCAATTCAGCTTGTAAGGCGATAAAACTTTCATTCGCTTTCAAATCAGGATACTGCTCCATCACCACCATCAATCGTCCTAAAGACGAAGACAAAGCACCTTGATTTTGTTCAAAATTCTGAAGTGCCTCAGGCGTTAATTTTGAAGGATCGATGTTCATTTGTCCCACTCGTGAACGCGCTTCAGTTACTGCCGTCAACACTTCTTTTTCGTGCTTTGCATAACCTTGAACAGTGTTCACTAAATTTGGAATCAAGTCGGATCTGCGTTGGTACGCATTCTCTACATTTCCCCATTGACCTTTTACTTCTTCGTGTTTGTCAACGGTTCCATTGTTCCACATAAAACCCCACAAAACAATGATTCCTAAAATTACACCGATGATCAAACCTGTGCTAATTTCTCTTCCTGCTATTTTCATATTGTATTTTTTTTGATTTTAATAAATATCACAATTCTACTGCAGCAAAGTCACACTGCGATTGATAAACTCTGTTAAATCTTTTCCTTTCAACAAACCTTGCGACAAAAGTGCCAAGTCAGCAGCTTGCTTCGCCAGTGTTTTTTGGGCGCTTTCATCTGTTTCAGAAAGAATTTTAGAAATCAACGGATGACTCGTGTTCACTACTAAATTGTAGCTTTCGGGCATGTTTCCAAACATACTCATTCCACCGCCACCTGCAGCTTGCATCTCTTTCATACGGCGCATGAATTCGCTTTGCGTAACAAACATAGGTTTGTCTTTTTCGCTCAAGCTTTCAAAAACTACGGTAAATTTACCTGCTTCTACTTGTGCGGTGATCACCGGTTTCAATTTCTCTTCTTCGTCTTTGCTCAGCTTAGAAATTTGCGCTTCTTCCTTTGAAATCAACTTATCTAATGTATCCGCATCAATTCTTTTGAAAGAAATGTCAGGCGTACCTTGCTCTAATTTATTGAGCAAGTGAGAAGTCAACGGACTGTCCATAATCAAAACGTCGTAGCCTTTTGCCTTCGCATCTTCAATATAAGCGTGATGCTCCACCTCACTGTGCGAGTACAATACAACAGTTTTATTGTCTTTATCGGTTTGCGTTGCTTTGATTTTCTCTAAATATTCATCCAATAAGAAATATTGTCCCTCAATGTTTTTGAACAACATGAATTTAGAAGAACGCTCACCAAACTTCTCTTCACTCAAACTACCAAAGTCAATAAACACCTTGATATCGTCCCATTTCTGAGCATATTCCTCACGGTTGTTCTTGCACAAATCCTCTAATTTATCCGCCACCTTTTTGGTAATGTGGTTGGAGATTTTCTTTACGTTTTGGTCGCTTTGCAGGTAAGATCGAGAAACGTTCAAAGGAATATCCGGTGAATCCAAAACCCCGTGCAACAGCATCAAAAATTCAGGAACAATACCTTCTACAGAGTCGGTTACAAAAACTTGATTGCTGTACAATTGTATTTTATTGCGTTGTATTTCTAAATTCTTTTTCAATTTAGGAAAGTACAATACACCTGTTAGGTTAAAAGGATAATCCACATTCAAATGAATATTGAACAATGGATCTTCAAAAGTCATTGGATACAACTCTCTGTAAAAGTTGTTGTAGTCTTCTAAAGTCAAGTCAGCAGGTGCCTTTTTCCAAAGCGGATTTGGATTGTTCACAATGTTGTCGACCTGTATTTTATTTTCACCTTCGCCTTCTTCTTTAGCACCAAATTTAATTGGCATTGGCAGGAAGCGACAGTATTTATTAAGCAATTCGTTTATTTTGCTTTCTTCCAAGTATTCTTTGGCGTCGTCTGATAAGTGCAAAACAATATCAGTTCCTCTGCTTTCTTTTGCATCAGCGATGAGGTCATAATCGGTTGAACCTTCGCAAGTCCAACGTGCACCTTCTGTTCCTTCTTTGAAGGATTTTGAATACACCTCTACTTTAGAAGAAACCATAAAAGCAGAGAAAAACCCAAGTCCAAAATGACCAATAATGCCTTCTGCTTTGTCTTTGTATTTATTCACAAACTCTTCGGCCCCTGAAAAAGCGATCTGAGCAATGTATTTTTCAATTTCTTCGCCAGTCATTCCAATACCATTGTCACGAACTGTAAGCGTGTTAGCCGCTTTATCGATGATCACTTCTACTTGCAAAGCACCAACATCACCTTTGGCTTCACCAATAGATGATAGGGTTCTGAGTTTCATACAGGCATCCACTGAGTTGGACACCAATTCTCTTAAAAAGATTTCCTGATCGGAGTAAAGAAAACGTTTAATGATGGGAAAAATGTTTTCTGCTTGAACTTTGATATTTCCTTTAGACATAGTTTATTTTTTTGTGGCAGCGAGATTGCAATAGCAGTGCCACTAGAAAATGTGTGACATATTGACTTTAAAATAAGAAAGAACAAAAATAAACAGGCAGAGTTGTCAGTAATTTACTTCAAAAGCCACTTTAGCGCCAGCGCTAGCCAGCCCAATTTGTCAATAGTGCAGCGCTTTTGATAGTAATTTACAAAAAGCCTTACTATTTATGCTTTAAAATTTTCATTGCGCCACTTTTCTTAATACTTTTAGAAACTGTTTCAATTAAAGAAAACGCGATGAGTAATATTAAGATTGAGTTGACTAAGCAATCAAAACTTAAAGATTTAGATTTAGAGAACATTGTTTTCGGAAGAGAATTTTCTGACCACATGTTTATTATGGATTATTATGATGGCCAATGGCGTGATGCGCGTATTGAGCCATTCAAAAACATGGAAGTCAGTCCAGCCTTTTTGTCTTTGCACTATGCGCAATCCATCTTTGAAGGCCTCAAAGCATTTTACACACAAAACGACGAAATTGTATTGTTTCGTCCACAAGCCAACTTTGCACGATTGAACAAATCGGCGGAGCGCATGTGCATTCCACCTATTGACGAAGCGTTCACATTAAACGCTTTGAAACAGTTGGTAAATATTGACAGAGCATGGGTTCCAAATGTAAAGGGAGCTTCATTGTACATTCGTCCATTAATTTTTGCAACTGACGAATTCGTTGGCGTTAAGCCATCAGAAACATATCGATTTGTAATCTTCACTTGTCCTGTAAACAAATACTACGATGCACCAGTTAAGGTGAAAATTGAAGAAAGCTACACAAGAGCTTGTTCAGGTGGTGTTGGTTATTCTAAAACAGCTGGCAATTACGCTTCTTCATTGTATCCCACTAAATTGGCGCAAAAAGAAGGTTTTGATCAATTGATTTGGACAGACGGCAAAGAACACAAATTCATTGAAGAATCAGGCACCATGAACTTGATGGTAGTTATCGACGGCAAGTTAATCACACCCATTTCAGGCGACACCATTTTGGCAGGAATCACCAGAGACAGTGTATTAAAAATTGCGCGCGACTGGGGAATGCCCGTTGAAGAGCGCAACTTAGCCGTTCAAGAACTTTTAGATGCCCATGCTGCTGGAACACTCACTGAAGTTTTTGGTACAGGCACTGCCGTAACGATTTGCCATATCATCACCATTGGATATAGAGGTCAATTGCTCGAATTACCAGCTGTTGCAGGCAGAGTATTTAGCAATAAGGTAAACGATCAATTGGCAAAAATCCGATTGGGAAGTGAGGTTGACAAATTTGGCTGGATCGAAAAAGTAGGGTAAACCTCTTTTTTCGAAAAGAAATGAAACACTGGTTTCACGCGATTTCCTCAACAGTATATTCAACACCATTGAACAGAATTTTTTGTTTCACTTGAGCGCCCATCAGCTTTGCGGCGATTGGCGCTTGTGGTGAAACAGCATAGTACTCTTTGCCATCTATATTTAACTTTCCAGCGCTGATGGCGATGTAAAAATTACCGCGATTGGTGACCACCATTGCTCCTAGCGCTACCTTATCGGCACGCAGATCGGGATCTATTCGCTGCATACTTTTCAGGAGAGCAGAGGCTTTCAACAACTGCTCAGCATTTTTTTCTTGCTCCAATTGAAGCATCGCCCTTCCTGTTTCATGTTTGTCACCAGCACTGCTTTTCATTTCAGAACCCGCGTCATCACTCAACTCTTTTTGTGCTGTATTCAAAGCAGCTACGCTCTGTCTGGCAAAATCCAAACAAGCGCGGTGCAATTTGTGCTTTGGTCCCACTATTGTACTTTGATCAACTCTACATCAAAAACCAAAGACGTCTTTGCAGGAATCACTGGTGGATAGCCTTGTTCACCGTAAGCCAATGCATACGGAATGATGAATCTAAATTTATCACCTTCCTTCATCAGAGCAACTCCTTCGTCCCAACCCTGAATAACGCGACCTTGGCCCAATTGAAAAACAAAGGGATCACCACGTTCCACTGACGAATCAAATTTACTGCCATCTAAAAGATAACCGCTATAATGAACAGTTACCGACCTACCAGCTGCTGCTTGTGCACCAGCACCTTTGTTTACCACCACGTATTCTAGTCCACTTGCAGTTTTCACCACTGCTTTTCCTTTTACATCATAAGGCACCAATTTCACCGGCTTTTGTACATCCAATACGATTACGTCAAAAATCAATGTAGAATTCGCTGGAATACCACCACGCGCAGCACTGCCGTAGCCCAAATGTGGAGGAATGATCATTTGCGCGGTATCACCAACATTCAACATGGTTACACCTTCATCCCATCCTTTGATCACCTGACCTACACCAATTTTTGTTTTAAAAGGTTGTCCTCTTTTTACCGAAGAATCAAAAAACTTACCGTCCGGAAAAGTGCCGTCGTAGTGAATCGTAACATTATCTCCACTATCTACTTTCACGCCAGTTCCTTTGGCTTTTAACACTATTTTTAAACCGCTTTTTGTGGTAACGGTGTCACCTACATTGTTCAATACTCTCATGGTTTTTGATTTTTTAGTTGCACTTGTTTTTTTTGTGGTTGCTTTTTTTGTGGTGGTTTTCTTTGTGGTCGATTGTGCAATGGCTGCACTGCCTGACAAAAGAACCAGCAAGGATAAGAGAAATACTTTTTTCATAATTGTTTTCTTTATTTTAATTTACTGACAACAACTCCAATTCATAGGTCACAGGAGTATTTGGAGGCACTATACCTGAACTCGATCCATTACTTCCAAATGCTAATTTAGCGGGAATTATCATTTCCACCACATCTCCTTCATTCATTTGCAACAACATTTGCTCAATACCCTGTATTACCTGCATTTCCTGACCCACAATAAAATCTTGGGGTTGACCATTGACATAGGTTGAATTGAACTCGGTGCCGTCAAAAAATCGACCTCGGTATTGAATGTACACCGTTTTTCCAAAAGCAGGTTTTTTGAGTGAGGCCGACTTGCGCAGCAAATGAAAACGCAGTCCCGAAGGCAAAGTTTCCATCGTTTTGTGCTCACGCATGATGTATTGCGCAATGCGAGCATTTTCAGTAGAAGCAGAAGTATCCATAATAACCGACTCCAAACGCATTTTAAATTGCAACCTGCTTTTCTCGTATTGTAAATCCGACAGCACATCCACAATCTCAACAGCGATGTTCAATTTTTGATCTTTTAATTCTTCTGGCACTTTTGTTAACAGATAGGTTTTATAAAAATCGTTGGCTGGAATAATAAAATTGGCCTTGTCGTCTTTTTTCAACATTGTCAATGCCTCGAGCAAAGAAGTATCATTCTTCAACACCAATAGTTGAACAATCATTCGCGAGCGCGAAAGCAGCGAATCGTCCATTGTTTTCAAAGTATACTTAAACTTCACGTAATCTTCAATCAACGGTTTAGCACCATCTCCAAGATATGTGTACCGGTATAGCAAACCCGATTTACTGCGCGCATAACCTTCGGGATCGCTGTTGCATGAAAACAAAAACGAAACAACAGTTAACAGTGCAAGCGCTTTTTTCATCACAGAACGTCCAATATTTGAATGTCATAGACCACGGTCGACAATGACGGAATTTTTTCTTGGTCACCTAGCAAACCGTGTGCGCGGTGCGATGGAATTAACACAATGGCTTTGTCGCCTTTTCTCAAATGCGTAAGAGCTTCGTGCAATCCGCTTTCTAAATCTGCCTTTGCCACCACAAATTCTATCATCTCTGCTTCTGTGTCTTCTGTGGTGTAGCACAAAGTACCGTCCAATAGCGAAACAGTAAAACTAACACGAACAGCGTCTCCTGCATGAATCAATGTATCATCACTTCTTCCGGTTTCGTATTTAACAATATACACGCCAGTGCCAGTTACTTCTGCCTTCCATCCTCTTCTTTTGATGTAATTTTTGATATCCTCTTCTTCGCGCAAGGTTTTAACCTTATTGCTATTTTCCATAATGGTTTTAAGCTCTTGCTTAGAATATTGCTTTTGTTCCTCTTGCTTTTCGGCACACGAAAAAAATTGTGCGCCAATGAGGATGAACATTACAATGGACAGTGTTCTATTTATTGAGTTCTTGCTCATATTCAGGCAATACTTCTTTTAGTTTTTGAATGGCTTTATCGAGACCCTCTGCATAAACACCGCCGGCAGCATTAATGTGACCACCACCACCAAAGTACTTGCGTGCGATTACATTTACATCCAAAGCACCCTTGCTGCGGAAGGATATTTTCACAAGATCTTTGTCTTCGCGCATGAACACCGACATATGAATGTCTTTCACCGCCAAAGGATAATTGACAATACCTTCTGAATCTCCTCTTTGTATATTAAAAGTATGATGGTCTTTTTTCGACACTTTAATAATAGCCGTTTTAAATTTTGGCAACACTTCCATGTTATTCAAGCAATGCCCAATCAAGTACAATCGATCCATACTTTGCGTGTCGTATACACTTTGATGGATCTCTGCATTTTTAGCGCCTGCTTGTATTAATTCACCTACAACACGATGCGTGGTTGCAGTAGTGGACGGAAATTTAAACGAACCAGTATCCGTCATTATGCCGCAATACATTGCCCCTGCTCCGCCGGAATCGATTAAATCTTTACGCCCCAAAGCCTCAATTATTTCAAATACCATTTGTGAGGTTGAGCAAGCTGTAACGTCAGAAAAAACGACATCAGGAAAAGAATCAGGCTGTTGATGATGATCGATCAAAACTTTAACACCCGACGCAAGTGCAATCAATTCACCAATCTCGTCAATACGTTGAAGGGAGTTGAAATCCAAACAACAAATTACATCGGCCTGTTCCAATGCAACTTTAATTTGATTGGAGTGCTGCGTCCAAAGCAAAACCTCAGCGCTACCCTCAATCCAATTTAAAAAATCAGGAAATTCATTGGGAACCGCAATGGTCACCGCATGTCCCATTTTAGTCAGGAAACGCCCCCAACCCACTGCTGACCCAATAGCATCGCCATCAGGGTTTTTGTGAGTTACTATAAAAACCTTTTTCGGACCTGCTAACAACTCGGCCAACTGCGCTATAGCTATAGAATTCAATATGTAAATTTTAGGGATCTAAGATAGAATTCATTTTTGACGCGCGAAACAACATCCCTTATAATTATCCATTTTTTGTGGTTGTTGACTGATTACTTATCTTCGCTTGAAATTAGAAACAGTACCCATGTCAGGAAACAGAACTTTTACAATGATTAAGCCCGAGGCAGTAGCTAAAGGTTATGCCGGAAAAATATTGGATCACATCATCACTGGTGGATTTAAAGTAATAGCAATGAAATTCACTCATCTTACGCTTCAAGAGGCGAAAGATTTTTACGCGATTCATAAAGAGCGTCCGTTTTACGGAGAACTGACTGAATACATGTCGGAATCGCCTATCGTAGTGATTGCTCTTGAAAAAGACAATGCAGTAGCCGATTTCAGAACATTGGTTGGTGCTACCGATCCGAACGAAGCGAACGAAGGAACTATCCGCAAGCGTTTTGCCGAATCAAAAGCAAAAAACGCAGTTCATGGAAGTGATTCCGATGAAAATGCAGCTGGCGAAATCAAATTTCATTTCGGCGATAACGAAATTTTTGCTTAATTTATGTTGTGGTTTCAACCCTATACACTTAAGGATCTTGATGTATTTGTTCCCAACACGATCATGGAACACATCGGAATTGAAATCACCGAATTAACCGACACTTCTATTTCGGGCACAATGCCTGTCGACAAAAGAACGCACCAGCCTGCAGGAATCCTGCATGGCGGCGCTTCTGTAGTGTTGGCAGAAACACTAGGAAGCTTGGCTTCTGTTTTGGTTTTGGACAGGAATAAATTTATGCCTGTTGGTTTAGAAATTAATGCCAACCACATTCGGCCCATCAGCAGTGGAAAAGTGACCGGCACGGCAACAGCCATTCACATTGGCGCCAAAACGCATATTTGGGAAATCAAAATTGTGAGCGATAAAGCAAAACTAATTTGCATCAGCCGCCTGACGATGGCTATACTTCCCAAGTAGGATCTGCTGAAAATGAAAATCAAAGAAATTGCAATCTACCAGTCGCCGATAAAACTAAAGGAGCCTTTCGTTATTTCTTTGGGGCGACACGATTATGCTGAAAACATCATTGTTGTAATTACTACAGACGATGGATTGACTGGTTTTGGAGAGTGCTGTCCTTTCAAAACAATCAATGGAGAAAGCATGGAAAGTGCATTTGTTGTTGGTAAATACTTAGGACAACCCTTAATCGGCAAAAATCCACTTGACATTGAACTTTGCACTGCAATTATGGACGCAGTAATCTTTAGCAATTCAAGTATCAAAAGTGCCTTCGATATTGCACTCTACGACATTGCCGCACAAAATGCGAATCTTCCTTTGTACGCATTTTTGAAAGGTAAAAACAACAAGAAATTAATCACTGATTACACCATCAGTATTGGCGCAGCAGAAAAAATGGCAGCGGATGCCGCGAAAATCATTGCGAACGGATTTCAAATCATCAAAGTGAAATTGGGTGGCACCAAAATCGAAGACCTTGAACGCATTCAAAAAATTCGTACTGCCGTTGGAATGGAGATTCCTATTCGCATTGACGCCAATCAAGGGTGGAAAGCCGAAGAAGCCGTTGATATTTTAAAAGTATTGTCGCCATACAACATCCAACATTGTGAAGAACCCATTCCTCGTTGGGATTTCATGCAATTGCCGCGCATTAAAAACGAAAGCCCTATTTCCATCATGGCCGACGAATCTTGTTGCGACCACCACGATGCAAAGCGCCTCATTGACTTATCGGCGTGTGATCAAATCAACGTGAAACTAGGCAAATCGTCGGGAATATATAAAGCTGTAAAAATCATCCGTTTGGCCGAAGCAGCAAACATCAACATGCAGGTGGGTGGTTTTCTAGAATCGCGTCTGGCTTTCACTGCATCGGCACATCTAGCATTGAGCAGCGAAAACATCGTTCACTGTGACTTCGACTCTCCCCTTATGCTTCGTGAAGACCCCGTCATTGGCGGAATTCAATATTCATTAAAAGGTGAAATCATTGTTCCCGATCAAATCGGCTTGGGCGCTAGTTTTGACAGCGCATACTTACAAGGATTGACAAAAGTCGTGTTAAACTAATTCACCAATTTTCATCTCCTTTTTTCTTACTTAATACCTCTCGATGCGCAAACCGTATCGTAGGCCTGCTGTACTTTTTGGAATTTCTCGGTAGCTGATTTCACATGCGCCTCCCCTAAACTCGCCACTTTATCAGGATGGTATTTAATGGCCATTTTACGGTAAGCTTTTTTCAACTCATCATCTGTCGCGGATGACTCTGTTTCCAAAATAGTGTATGCTGAAGCAAGATCCATTCCCGAAGAACGCTGACGGCCCCCACCTGCTGATGAAGAATCACCCGAAGAATACGAACCACTATAATTGCCAAACATAAACATGGCTTTTAATGATTCATAGTCTTTGAAGTTGATGCCCATAAATTGAGAAATCTGGTAAATGGTGTCCATTTCCTGATTGCTCATGTTGTCATCGGACTTTGCCAAGCCAAACAAATAATGCAGCAATTGCAAACGCAAATGGTAATCCATATGTGTTTGTATTTCCTGACAAACTTCGCGCAAACGAATGTCTTGCTTCAACAATTCGCGCAATTCCAACATTTGCTTTTGCGCATATTCCAATCCGAATTGCTCGGTATAAAAACGACGCACATAGTCCAACTCCGACTTCATTATTTTTCCGTCAGATTTCATCACAGCCGCGGAAAGCAAAAGTAAGCTTGCACTAAAATCTTCAGCCGTCGTTCGTCCTGTACTCGTGCGCACTTGCACGCGTGCTGAGCGATCCAATATTGCTCCAATAATAAAACCAATCACAGCGCCGCCTAAGCGACCTCCTGATAAAACCCATCCTAAAATGGCTCCGAATATTTTTCCAAACATTAATTACTACTTAGTGATGATACAGCATTCTCCTCTTATTCTCTCTGCAAATGACGCTCATTTTGACATAATCATCAAATTTATACATAATATTGTGAGCAAAATATTTTCAGTGAAAATTGTATTATTCGATTTAGACGGAACGATCACAGACTCATCAGAAGGCATTGTCAACTCTATAAAATTCGCACTTTCGCGCTTGGGATTTCCAGCAGAAAGCACCGAGAAATTACAAACTTACATTGGTCCATCACTTCACGAGACATTCAAAAAACATTACGGAATTAGCGATACCGCTCACGCCGTAGAAACATACAGAGAATACTATGCTACAAAAGGAATCTTAGAAAACAAACTCTACCCCGGCATAATTGACGTTTTAGAAATGTTGCAATTTCAAGGATATACTCTTGCATTAGCGACAGGAAAACCAACGTATTATGCCGAAATAATATTGAAGCATTTTGACATAGACCACTATTTCTCTGCTGTTGTGGGCAGTAATTTAGACGGAACACGTGCTGACAAGCGCGACATCATCGCAGAGGTTTTTAAACAATTAAAATACAAAGCACTCGAGCACAGCGCTACGATGATAGGCGATCGTTCGCACGATGTACATGGCGCAAATCAACACAACATACCCTGCATAGGCGTGCGTTACGGATATTCAGTTGGCGATGAATTAATAGAAGCTGGCGCAAAAAAAGTGGTCGATCACCCGCTAGAGATAATCACCTTGTTTGAATAAAGATTAACCTATCACGTTGCAAAGCATTATCAGCAGCTATTGCAGTTTAATGCGGTTCGAAAACGACTACTTTCGCTTTTACGGATATTGCAACAATAGTCGCATTTTGGCAGGTTCCCTTTAAATATTATGCCTGCAACAATGCCTTACGCCTTATTTTTTTCTGCTATCCACTTCGACATAAACTTAGTACTCTGCAAAGTATGGTGTTGCAGCATAGAGCCTATAAAATTGTTTTCACGATGCGCCGCCAAATTCTGTTGTATTTCAGTGATTTTTTCGATCAACAATTGCTCATCGACTTTATTGGAAAAACGCAATGTGATTAAGTCGAAACCTTGTGTTTGCGCTTTTTTCCACTGTGTTTTATCACTATATAAGTGTACGGCTGCTGTTGCGAATGTTTCGGCATCATCAGCAATCACGCCGTTCCATGGCAAATCGCCGTGCATCCCCTCTGCCCCAATGGCAGTAGTGACACTTGGTGTTCCACAGCGCATTGACTGAGACAACTTACCTTTGATACCCGCACCAAAACGCAATGGCGCCAAACAAACGCGCGCTTTACGCACCACCTCTTCGGCATCTTCAGCTCTGCCCATAATGAAAAACCCTTCTTTTGGTTGGTGCAACTGATTCACTTTTGGACTCGCATAAGAGCCATAAACATGCAGTATTGCAGTGGGCATTTTCTGACGGATCAATGGCCAAACAACTTCTTTCAAATAGCGCACTGAATCCCAATTGGGTTCATGCTTAAAATTACCTATGGTAACGAAGTGTTCTCGCTCATCAAAGGAAGGCATTACTTGAATATCATTCTCAGAAAGCGCTGGAACATAGTAGGGAAGATGAAAAAGCAAGTGATCATCCATTTTAAAAACAGTTTTCAAAAGCGTCTGTTCCGCGTCAGAAATAATCAGCGATAAATCGGAACGGTAAATCGCTGCCAGCTCGCGCTTTGCTATCTCACTGTTGAGCAGCAAAGAATTTAAATCAACACCTGTTTTCAACACCTGCTGCCGCGATAAACGCAAGCAATGCAAGTCAATGGTTTCAATGATGCGCATTGCGTTTGGACAGGCCTGTGCCACGCGCCAGCCAAATTGCTCCTCCATCATAAACCGATCAAAAAGCACAACATTTGGATTTAAGTTGGTAACAAAAACATCAAAGCTATCGCTGTTTAGTTCAATCTCAGCTTTCTCAATGCCTAATGCTAAAAGATCTGAAGAAAATTCTCCTTCGGCCGCAACACAAGCAAAAGTAATTCGCCAATTGTGTGATAAAAACAAATGAAGTAAATGCATCATACGGATGCCTCCAGCAGAAGAATTGGGTTCGGGCCAAACAGCACCAATGAACAGCAAATGCTGCTTTACACTATCCATGTACCCGTTCCTGTGTGCCGTATGTTGAAATGATGGCCGCTTCTGCATCTAACCATTCTTTCCATCGCTTATTAACATCGATGTCCTCCGCATATTTTCGTGCATAACCCAAAAACAAAGTGTAGTGCCCCGCTTCGCTAATCATCAATTCGTTGTAAAACTTTGCTAATTCAGGATCTTTGATATTTTCAGAAAGCACTTTGAAACGCTCACAGCTTCGCGCCTCTATCATCGCCGCAAAAAGCAAGCGGTTCACCAATTGGTCATTTCTGCTTCCGCCTTTCTTCATGAATTTATACAGCTCGTTGACATAGTCGTCTTTGCGCTCACGACCCAGTTTTAAGCCGCGCGCTTTAATAATGTTGTGCACCATCTCAAAATGCTCCAACTCTTCTCTCGCAAGAACAAGTAAGTCGGTCACCAAGTCCGTTAACTCTGGATTGTATGTTATCAACGTGATGGCATTGGTTGCAGCTTTCTGCTCGCACCAAGCATGATCGGTTAAGATCTCTTCAATATTGCTTTCTACAATATTTACCCAGCGGGGATCGGTTGGTAATTTTAAACCTAACATAGTGAATGGAATTGTGTAGCGAAAATACGAAGTCTTTTAAAGATATCCTTAAAAAGAGGTCGATTCCCCACATTTTCCTGCTTGCAATCAATTTTAAGCGCATGATACTGCTTAACAACTTCCTTATTAAGTGTGTCGGCTGGCAAATGCTGTAAGAGATCTTCCAACAAGCAACCAAAAGCGCTCACTTCAATCTTTTCAATTGCATGAGAGAGCGAAAGATTGTTGCGATCGTAAAACGATGCCGCTCCAAAATCCCCCAAAAGGGCATTGGCATGCGCATCAATCAACACATTGTGGGCGTACAAATCGCCGTGCAAGATTCCTCGTTCGTGCAAATGCGCGCATACCGACGCTATGGCTGCAGAGATCTGCAATACTTCTTGCAAAGAAAAAACAGTATCGGCTGTAAAAACATCTCGCGTGCAAGTAATTAAACTGGGCGGTCCACCTAAGTTTCGATAGTGAGAAGGAATCAATTCAAAAACCAAAGCTTGTTTTTGTTCAGGATGTCGCACTATTCGCCCCAATGTGGCGACTAAATTCTCATGTAATCCAGCGGCTACACAGGCATTCATTTCGTCCTGCGGCAATCCGTCACTGGTCACTGCGCCCTTAAAAACTTTAACAGCAACGTCTTTAGCTTTGGTGACCCATTGAGCGCGAGAAATAAAACCCGACGCACCTTCTCCCAGCAATTCTTGTACTTCAAATTCAGTCCACTCTATTTCATCTAAATCTTCAGACAAGTCAATACTGTAGCTGCATGGGTTTCCGGAAAAGGCCAACCATGACAAACGCGGCAAAGCAAAAAGCCATTCGGGAAGTTGCGTAAGTTTATTTGCTGAAATTCGCAACAACTCCAAATTGATGCAGTTAGCCATTTCAGTTGGCAATGTTTCTATTTGATTTCCTGCAAGTGCACATTTTTGAAGCCAAGTGCAAGAACCAATACTGGCAGGCAATTTCGTTATTTTATTGTTTGTAAGCACAAGCCAACGCAAATTCGGAGGAAAAGCATTTTCAGGGATATTGTCAATTTTATTAAACTTTAACCCCACCATAGTCAATGCCTCACACAACGATAGTATCACAGGAAAAACTGTGAATTCGTTGCCTTCCAAAAATAAGACACGTAGTTTTTTTAACCGCCATAAATCATCCGGCAGCTTTGACAAGTGATTTCCAGACAAATCGAGAACCTCTAAAGTATCAGCCAAAGTGAAAATTTCTTCGGGAAAAAATTTAAGTCCGCAGGAAATCTTCAATTTTGATATTCCCTTTAGTGCTCCCGACTGAAGCTCCTGAAATGTGTGCATATGATTAGTTCTTCGCGCAAGTTAATGAAATGCATTTCAATATTTTTTATCTTGTAAAAAAATTGACTTTATGATCACAAAAGCAAACTTGAAATTTCTTAAAGACCTTAGCAAGAATAACAATAGAGAGTGGTTTACAGAAAATAAGAAGATATACGAAACCCAACTAGAAAACACTGTTGAGTTCGCAACAGAATTACTCGAATTGATGCAAAAGCACGATCACATTGAAAATGCATCGGGCAAAAAAGTACTGATGCGTATCTATCGAGATGTGCGTTTTTCAAAAGACAAATCGCCATACAAAAGTCATTGGGGTGGCGGTTTTCAGCGTGCAACAAAACAATTACGTGGCGGTTATTATTTTCACATCGAACCAGGTCAATCCTTCGTGGGTGGCGGATTTTGGGGACCAGAACCCTCCGATTTAAAGTTAATTAGAGCGGCCATTGCTGCGGATGAAAAAGGACTTCGGAAAATATTGAACAGCAAGAGCTTTGTATCATTTTTTGGCGATCAAGGACTTCATGGCGAAAAATTAAAAACCGTACCGAAAGGTTTTGAAAAAGACGATTCAGCGCTGGATTTACTGCAATTGAAACAGTTTTTAATTCGCCACGATTTTAGTGATACCGACGTCATGAGTGCTGATTTTGCAAAAAAGATGAACGAAGCTTTTAAAGCCATGCGCCCATTTTTAGACTGGATGACTTACGCTGTGACGCATGATAGCAATGGGGTTCCGTTGAAATATTAACTAAGGAAAAGATAATTTACTTTTCCATCTACACCCTTCCGCGCGAACAAGACATCACCCGACTCTCCTCTGAGAGGACATAAAAAAAGCGACCCTAAAGTCGCTTTTTTTATATCCTATATTTAAAAATTACGCCAACACCTTAGCCAATTCCTCAGCCATTGCTTTTCCAATTTCTGCAGGAGAATCAACAACTCTGATGCCGCATGATCTCAAAATTCTTTTCTTCGCTTCTGCTGTGTCGTCTTCTCCGCCAACAATCGCACCTGCGTGACCCATTGTTCTTCCTACTGGAGCAGTTACACCCGCAATAAAACCAACCACTGGTTTTGTGCCATTTTCTTTAACCCATTGAGCAGCTAAGGCTTCAAGATTACCTCCTATTTCACCGATCAACACGATACCTTGTGTCTCCTCATCAGCCATCAATAATTTAACAGCGTCTCTTGTTGTTGTTCCAATGATTGGATCTCCGCCAATTCCGATCGCTGTAGTAATACCCAACCCAGCTTTCACTATTTGATCAGCAGCTTCGTAGGTCAAGGTTCCTGATTTAGAAACAATACCTACATTTCCCTTTTTAAAGATAAAACCTGGCATGATACCTACTTTCGCTTCTCCTGCAGTGATAACACCTGGACAGTTTGGACCAATCAAAGTACAAGATCTGTCTTTGATGTAATCTTTCACTTTAACCATGTCGCCAACCGGAATACCTTCCGTTATCGTTACAATCACTTTGATTCCAGCTTCAGCAGCTTCCATAATCGCGTCAGCCGCAAATGCAGGTGGCACAAAAATGATAGTAACATCTGCTCCTGTTTCTTTAACCGCATCAGCTACTGTGTTGAAAACCGGTCGGTCCAAATGTTTTTGTCCGCCTTTTCCCGGAGTAACACCTCCTACTACGTTTGTTCCGTACTCAATCATTTGGCCAGCGTGGAAAGTTCCTTCGCTACCTGTGAATCCCTGAACTATTACTTTTGAGTTTTTGTTTACTAATACTGACATACTCTGTTTGTTTTAAAATTCTATATTATTTGCAATTCTTTTTCAATTTTGTGCTTACATAAATATTCACTTCGGGCCAAGTTACCGATTTACCATCAGAACCTTTATGTAAATCTTTACAAGCTTTATTGAGAGATGCTAAAGCTTTACCAGCTTTGAAATCATCGAGGTTGATGGTGCCTTTTAAAATAAGTTCATCAGGATTAGGAGTTTGTTGAACTTCTAAATAGACCTCTCTTACTATATTATTCATCTTAAGTTCAACGTGAAAAGAAGATGGACCTGCATTTGGAGTGATGATCCCCACCACTTTACCCGTTAAGAAACTAGTACTGTCCATTGCAGCAAAAAAAGAATTCTTTAGAGTATTGTCCCTACCCGGATCTTTAGTACTTAACCCTTCAATCTCAATTTTAAATTGTGCTTTACTAAATACATCAAAAATCTGATTTGCTTCAATTGTACTATCAATTGTAAACTTCAAAAAACTCCCCTTCACCTCTTTCTTCTCTGTAAACTTGAAAGCTCCAAAGCCTATTTCAGTTGAAGTTGAATCATAAGAATAAGTGCAAACCTGAGCAGCAACAGTGTCTTGCTTAGGAGTTTCAACAGCAGGAGCTGTTTCATTTCCGCCACAACTAGCCAACACCACCGCAGCACTAAGAGCAAATATAATTTTCTTCATAAATTTCGAGAAAAGACAAAACTAATAAATTTATGTGGGCTACTATGCTTTTTGACTAACTTTACTTTTATGTGGAAAGTCACCCCTATACTTTTTGTGCTAACAACCCTTCAACTCCTCTCCTGCAAGCAAGAAGCTCCACAACCGAGCTACATTAAAATCGATAGTATTTCCCTGTCGTCAAAATACAACAGCCAAGGTTCAGCGAGCGCAAAGATCTCAGACGCATGGATTTACATAAACGACCAACTCATAGGCGCCTACGAATTACCTTGCGAAGTGCCTGTGAGCGCCAGTGGGTCAACCAAAATATCAATCGTGCCAGGCATCAAAAACACAGGACAATCAGGAGACCGTCAAAAATATATTTTCTACAATAGATTCGACAGCACTTTAATTTTTAACGGAGGCAGCAACACGCTTCTCCCACATGTAAGCTATATTGACTCCGCATCGTTTTTATGGGTTTATGACTTCGAAGGCAACAATCTTCCTTTGCTTCGCAGCACAGACTCCGACACCACTTTACAATGGTTAAAAAACAACGAA
>Ga0114969_10001898_pt1 | contig 17445 bp, 10 predicted proteins | sample M_130807_MF_Meta_FD_87316 | JGI IMG/M metagenome (GOLD analysis project Ga0114969, IMG submission 87316) | Freshwater microbial communities from Lake Montjoie, Canada to study carbon cycling - M_130807_MF_MetaG | ecosystem: Environmental > Aquatic > Freshwater > Lake | place: Lake Montjoie...
TATTTACTTTATTAGCTAGATTACTTAATGCACCATAAAACTTTTCCCCTTCAGTATAAGTAAGATTGTTATTAGGATTATTATCAATGTTTCTTTGAGCTTTCTCTACAGACTTTTCATAAGATGATACATTCTTCTTTCCTGTATACATCTTCATTAAAGTTTCATCACTTGCACCTGGGTATCTTTTCTTTAACCAAGAAAGATTAGCCATCACTGCTTTGTATGAGTTCTCACCATTTTCAAGATTATCAGCATTCAATCCCATTTGCCCTAGAACATAATAGAGATAGTTATTAGTTCTTTCAAGTCCAGTAAAATCTCCTTCCTTGATGGCTTTGTTTACCTCTGCTGAAGTTCTCTTATCATTCTTATCTGTTTTATTTACTCCATGTAAAGTAGACTCTTTAGTAGAAGAATAGCCCTGTGAAAGATTATTAATATTTTCATCATACACATCAGTGCCTCTTCTCATATCATTAGCAACTTTAACAGCTTTCTGTAAAAAATCAGGAAGAGCCATGCGATATAAAGTCTTTTTACTTCTACCAAACTTTCCTTCATTATACATAATGCCATATGCTAACTTTTCAAGATTATCATAGTCATCATTGTTCAAGCTTAATACTTTTTGAAGATTAGGTTTTTGCTGAGATCCTTTTAAGAATCCTTCTTCTATGTTATTAGCTTCATAGTTTTCATCAAACTTAAAACTACTAGGTTGTATATTTAAGTCTTGATAGTCTGCTAATCTTTTAGCTCTAGTTGGTTGATACTTGAATACTGCATTTATATCATTAATAGGTTCTTCATAGTATCGATTACCTACAAAATGTTTTACATAAGGAACTCCCTCAACTATCTTACTTACAAATCCAACATGTTGATTTTTTGAAGGTATACCTTTTTCAGCATCAGATTTAAAAGCATCTCTAGATAAGTTAATTACATCATTAACTTTTATATTAGAATAATCTCCATCTTTTAATTTAATATCTTGACCATATGCATTATTTAATATGGTCCAAGCATCTCCATATAGATTGTTTCTGTGTCTGAAAGTATTTAGAGATTGTCCAGAGTTTTCACCCATCTCATAACACATACCCCCTACACATCCTGATACATTTGGTCTAACTTTTACTTCAACTTCTGGAAGAGTTTTAGATAAATTACCTTCCTTGTCTACATTCATTAGATTAGGATACATTTCCTTATATTTAGGATCTGCTGTATCTACTTGTACAATTGCACCTGTATTAGGATCTTGAACATTTACAAGTTGAGATTGAACATATGTAGTTTTATTATCTGACTTACCTGTTTGAGCTTTGGGTAATGGTAATGCACCACCTGAGCGCATGAATCTCTTTTGTTGAAGAAGATGAAGAAGTTTATCAGTTTTCATCGTGGACTAAGTGTTTCTTTAGTGTTAACTACTTTTAGATTTAATTTTAGATTATCACTCACTGCTTTTCCTAAGATCACCCTGTTACCATAATGTCTGAATCTTTTTCTTTGCAAAGGAGATTTAGTGTAATCTATGTAAGTATCATTTAATACTTTTCTATACCCATTCTGTTCTGTATTGAACATCCTAAATTGGTTACCAGATACTTGACCTCTGTCTTTAGTGGCATCCCAGAATTGATTAAATCTATATTTATTTTCTACTTTAGAATAAGCAATTTCTACAGAATCTGTTAGTACTATAGGGTACTTTAATAATTCAGTGGGGTTTTGAGGTGCTAAGTTTAATCTTAACCACCCTGAATTTTGTTCTGCGTTATAAATCATTGCGTAGTCAAAGTTAGCATTTAATACATTATAAGGATCAATGCAATCTGTAGGATATGTTAACACCTCTAATGTATATTCTATATTTTTTATAGTGTTTACTGTAGAGCCTGTGTTTACAGGGAACTCCACTTCAAATGGATAGTTAACACCATAGAAATTACAATAAGAAGAACATGTAATATTGTGTTTCCAAAAGCCTCTGTCCTTAATAGAATAGAAGTGATCATTTGTTCCAATTAAATGATTAGGTTGCCAGTCATGAAAACTCAACCACATCTTTGTTTTTGGATCATAACTTATAGTCCAAGAACAATTCTCAAAGTAGTTAGGGTCACCTAATTCTATAATTATATTACCTGATTGTCTTTTAATATAAAACTCCTGAGTTTCTTCATTAAGAAAAACATTTGGATATGCTTTAAAATCTCTTTTTGTAAAGTAAACTATTTCATACTGCGTATCATAAGTGGCTAAACACCCAATCCCAATAACTGTATTTTCAATAGCTGTAAATCCAGGGTATTGAATAGTTAAAATATTAGGTAAATATTTAGCAAACCAATACCTCATACCATTCATAGCAATATCAGAGATAGATCCACCTGTATAATTAAGTACTTTACCAGTTGATCTACTCATCCAAAATACTCCATAAGGAGTGTTTATTACAGCCCTAGTATCTTGACAAGAAGCATATTCATATTCATCATCTGCATTAACTAAACTTTGAAAGGGTTGTGCAAATAATCCACCATCTCCTATAGTAATCTTAGTACCAGAACTTGTTTGCAATTGATCAACCCCTGTAACAGATGTTGGTTCAGCATCTTCAAATAAGATAAGACTACCTGTTCTATTGATTGGTTTTATAACACTAATGACATTTTCAAAATCTTTGTAATTATTAGTGAGGTATATTCTCCATGAATCTCTTAGTTGTTCAGATTGTTGTGGTAAACTATAAAGCACTCTTTTTGGATAATACGCATAGCATGTTTCAGCTACAGTAGGATCATAGTATCTTGGAAGAATTGCACTAAAAGAAACATAGTTACTTAGTAGTTTGCTTACAGATAATGAATAATCATATTTGTAATAGTTACCAGCCTCAATAATATCTGTTCTAAATAATCTGTTATAATCTGTGTATAAAGTATAATCATAATGGCGTTGCGCAATTATATCTCCATAATCTCTATATGCTAGATTAACTTCAGATTCTACAAAGAAATCTCTAATTCCATTATTAAATAAATAGAACCAACCATTTTTTACTAAAAATCCACTTGAACTATTATCTCTATCTAAATAATGATAACTACTTGGATAAGTAATTACAGACCCAAATCTTAAATGAACTAGATCATCCCAACTAGGCCAATCAAATCCTGAAGCATCAAAATCTTCAAAGTTTGCCCAATACCTAGGATATAAAGGATTTGAATATTCTTTGTAGTTAAAGTCAGTCCCTTCAGGTAAATTAAATAACCACTGTGTAAAATAAAAAAATGGATTTTTTTCTGTGTATCTATTAATATAAATATCTCCACCAAATAATATTCCTGATGAATATACTTTATCTAACACAGTTGTTTCTATTTGTGTAAAACAAGGTTGTATTGGAAGCTGCACAACACCTTCTAGTTGTCCATATTGATTTTCTAAATCAACTTTTAAACCAGCATAGTAAGCTGAGGTAGTAGCTGTAACAGGTTGTTCTGTAGGATTTGAATGAGAAAGACCTGTATCTCTAATCCTTTGTCTTGTTTTATCTTCAATTGATGAGTTTCCTGTTGAAACATCTTGGAAAGTTCCTTTTACATTAAGAGTTACAAAATCATTTCTATAAAGATTATTAATACCATAAGTAACATCAAAAGATTGAATTTGATCTTTTGTATAGATACTTGTTATGTGTTCTCTTCTTGTATTATTAGGAGAATTTTGATAACTAACAGGTATGTAGTTACTATAGTACCCATGAGAATTAAATTGTAATGCATATTGTCTGTAAGGCAAAGAAGCTTTGATAAGTCGTATTGCTTGATCAATACCTTGTCCACCATAATAAGAAATATTATCTATAAATTTTAAAATCAAAGCTGCTTGAACACCTGCTTTTACAAGTGGGTTTGTTACTGGTGCATAAGGAATTAAACCCGTTATATCCAAAGCTGTAAAATCTCCACCTGTTTGTGTAACTGTGGGAAAGCTTGCAGCAGTTGTATTACCAAATCCATTAGTAAAACCATATACTCCAAAATTACTGCTAGTAATTCCTGTTATAGGAGCCACAGTACTAGCAAGTCCAGCTAATGTAATTGCATTAGGATTTGTTACACCTCCTCCAAAAGTAGTAGATATAACACCAGCACCTATTGAACTAGAAACAATATCAGGTGCAGCTTGTGTTGTATTTCCAAAAGCTGCTTTTAAACCAATACCCAAACCAACAATAAGACCTATTGTATATGCTAAGTTGGTAACTAATTTTTGCTTTGGTTGTCCATATGGATTTTGAAATACACCTAATGTACTTCCATATTCTCTGGTATATACTTTTACTTCATCATAACTCAAAAAAGGTTTATTAAAGTTAGTGTCTGGAGAGTGAAAAGAAAAATAATCTTTTTTATATCCAGACAAAGGACTACCCTCACTGTCAACACTATTTCCATCTGATCCTAATGATGTGCGTAAAAAACGATCAGGTCTTAAATCATTGTATGGATAGTTTTGATATAACACTTTTGAACCAGAAGTATTACTATACTCCCTCATGTTATTAATAAGACCTTTAGCAATAATTGTTCTATTACCTTCTCTAGAAGATCTTAGTATTTCAAATCCAATAATATTAAGGATAATGTTTCCTTGATTATCTACAGGAGGTTGAATATTTTCAAACTTAACACCCAGCAAATAGATTTTATCACCTCCTTGATTGTGAATGTGAGTGATTGCATTATCTGGAAATTTGTGATGTCTAATATTTTGACCACACAGATCAGCCCATACTTCAGGTCTATTAATAGGGTATCTTTCCACTGATTCCCAATACCCCATAAGACCTTCTCTAGTGATTAAACCATTGTCAAATGTTCTTGTATTAACTGCAGTGTTTGTAACTGTTGCTGTATTATACACCTGCCAAGCTTTATTTTGAGTGGGTGTTAATACATCAGTTCCAGAAAGAACAGTTAAATCAGTGGGAACTGGAGCCCTACCTGGAATATGATAACTTGCAGACTTATCTCCATCATTATATATAAACCGTATAAAAAAAGCATATTGCTCATCTCTTAAGTAAGAGGTGTTGTATCCACCTTTTTGATAATAATTTGCTGAATATTCTACTTCTTGCCAGTATGTACCTATTTGATTAGCTAAAGGTTGGTAATTAAAATCATATTTACTACGCACCCCTGATCTTAATAAATAACCTGTAAGTGAAAACATCTTATTAGACTTTTCATAAATTGGAGTTACTAAAGGAATTAAAGTAAGATCCACAGAAACATTAGCTTCAGAATAATTATCAATATATATTTTACTTTGAGAAGTACTGTAAGTTCCTATTTTTCTTGCAACAGATTGACTGGCTACTGTGCTTACAATAACTAATTCAAATTCTTCAAATCTAATATCTATACTGCTAACAGTTATTTCTAATCCTCCTGCTACACCCATGTGATTCCATATACTTTGGATATTACTTGGAGTAAAATAATTAGTTACTCTTTGCCCATTTATAGTGTACGCTACCACTGCTTGATAAGAACCATTTAGTAAAGAGCCAGCTCCTTTAGCTTTTGTTATCTCTACACACGGAGGAGTAACTAAATAATTTAATCTAATTAATTCACAATCTAAACACTCGCTAAATACTTTAAGTGGACAAGCTGGGTTTGTAGTGTCCCAAGTAAATAGATAAGGAGGTTTATTTAGATTAATTGTTCTATCTGGATTTAACCCATCTGCAAAAAATATAGACCAACTACAATCAAAATTATATTGTACAAATCCTGTAATTAAATAACTCTTATCAAAATTAAGACACTTGTCATTAATTAATGAAGTATAGCTACAAGTAGATTCTGTAAAATATCCTATTTCAGATAACACATTATTAGTGCTAAATACCACCCATACATCAGAGTCTCTTCTAACTATTCCTATAATTGTGTAAGCTACATCAACGCAATAAACATTTGAAGGTTCATTACCAATAGTGCCAGTATCTCCTAAATGAGAATTAGTTACTGCATTGATAGCATTGATCCAAACACCTTCTGGAACAAAAGTGTCATTGTAATCTTTAATAAGTCCTTTTTGATATGTGTTGGTTTTAGCACTATTCAAATTATTTTGATTCTGCTGATCCTGTGCCATCTTTTGATTTATCAATTAACTTATCAAATTCTTTTTTTACTTTAGGTGAACTTAAAAATTTATAAAATTCTTCAGATAAATATCCAGCTACCCAAGCAATACTTTCTTCATCATCAATATCTCTGTCCTCTGTTATTCTTCTTGTCGCATGATATAATTCATGTGCAATTGTATTATGACTTATATATTTATGGTCAATCATAACTACATATAAGTTACCAGAAAGAGTTACTGTAATACCTTCTGCTTCATTTGCATCAAACGTAATAGTGTTCTCACCACCATATTTTTTTAATAAATATTTTTCTGTATTTTTTAAACTATCAGATATAATATAAATTACAGAACAATCATAAGTGTTAACAGATATTTTTTTAACTACTCTCATGCTATACGTCCTCCTGAAGATTTATATGCACCACTTCCTGTTCCATATCCACCATACCCACTAAACATAGTATAATATTTATTATACATTGCTTTTCTATTTTTAGCCCACATTTGCTTCATTTCAAAGAAGTCAGGTGTATTAATAAAGCTTAATGCATTAGTTCTGCAAGGCCTCATTTTAGCTTGAATAAGTTGTAATTTTTGAGAAACATTTTCTCCATTTAAAAATAAGTTTTCAAGAATACGTTCTTTTAAAGCATACTCATAATACTCATTTACTATAGGGTGATCCAGTATCATAAGATTACCTTCATCATCCTCCATTACAGATTCATAATTTAAATATACTTGTCCTTCTGTAAAGTTAATTGTATGTATAAAATTATTTTTAAGTTTCAATCTGTAAGCAAAAGAACCAACTTCTTTAAGATTACATTCTGGTTCACCATAATTATAAGGAAGTATTTCTATAGGAACAGGTCTTGGAAATGTTCTCACCAAACCTGGTCTAGATTGAGTGATACTACACCCACCTGCATCTTGATCTAATGATATTGAGCAATTACCTACAATATTTGCAGCAGCAATAATTGTTATTCTAGCAGCAGAAATATTTTCAAATACTTTAATTTTTACTTGATCTACATTTAAGATTACATATTCAAAGTTCATGTAGTCCTTTTCAGCATTTTGTACAGTAAGTACAAGATTAGTGCTTGCCAAATTGTGAGTAACAATGTTCCAACCCTCCACTAAATCAGCCACTTGAATCAATGGTCTAGCATTTACAATCTTAGCTAATTTTACCATTTGATCATACATAGTTTGTGTTTGATCAGTGGTGCAAGTTGTAAATTGATCATCTGCTACTCCACAAAGCATAGCAAAATTCATTACATAAAAATCAGCAGGTAGTTTTCCTATACCATTTTTTACTTCAATAATTTTACCTCTACTTTGATTAATTTTAAGACCAAGTTCATAGTTAATCTTAATTGCAACTTTAATTAATTCTTGAGGATTAATAAAATTGTCTTGATCATATGTATAGAAATCACTTCTAACAGATTCCACTAAATCATCAAATGTTCTATATTGCAGTTCTGTTTTCATTATTTAGTAGGGCTTAATAAATCATTATTAGCGTCTTGTGGTATCTGTAAAGACATACCTAAATCTTTCATTACATTTTGTTCCATTTCTGCATACAAATACATAGGTACAGAAAACGGTTCATCTTGTATATAAATACAATTATGTTCAGTGTCACAATTATAATTTCCAACACCACTTCTAAATAAACCCTCCACTCTAATTGCAGGCCAGCCTACATTAGGTACATAAATATAATCATTTACTATATAATAATATGGAGTTTTGTTATACTTAAAAGTCTTCTGTTTTATCATAGCTTGATAAGTGGAAGGGTATGTCAAAGTCAAAGGGGCACTTCCATCAATGCTAGTAATTGATCTTATTACAGGACCATAAGATCCATCATAAGTAGGTGGAATTTTATACTCACTTCTTTTAATAGTGCACCCTGATGTAATACAAAAACAACCTGTATCTGCTTTATCCACATCTATCAATGGAAAATAATCAAGTATGTGATAAATACTATTATACTTTCTTAACGTTCCCTTGTCATCTTCTCTTTTAATTAACCAAGAAATATGTTTTAATACAAGAGAGAAAATATATCTATCTGTAACAAATGCATCCACTGTTACAGATTTAATCTGATTCCTAATCCTGCTTATAGTTTCTGATACGGTGTTTACCATTATTGTAATTTTTTACTGAAGTAAAAATCTGATTCTTCTTTTCTTCTTTTTACAAGACCTGACACTGTTTTGCCATTTGCTTTAACCCATCTGTTAAACTCATTTACAATACTAATGTCCATAGGATCTGCGTTTATTTTTCTTAATAAAGTACTTTTTTTAAATGCATTAACTCCTATGTTATACGTAAAAGATACAAGTGCTCCAAATTGTTGATCTGATAAATCTACTTTTATATACTCACAAATACTACTTGCATATTCTTTTATTGTATTGGATAAAAGTAATTCAGCATCTGATCTACTAATTATATCTCCTTGTTTAACTTTAGATTTATTACTGTATTCCGTATTACCATAACCAATAGTCCAAATTCCTACTACATCAGGATATGCGTTTTTTCTAAATCCTTCAAACTTTTTAATTAAGTTAACAGTATCTTGTGTAGCATAACAATTTCCAGATAAACGTTGTGTTTTTTCTTTAAGGGATAGCATCCCTTTGATCATACCTGTAATAAATTTTATCATCTTTTTAAGAGCTTATATTTCTAGTGGATTGTATGTTTGAAGTCTTTCTTTATCTAATATAATTCTATTTGCATCTTTTAAGTAATGTCTATATAACCTAGACACTTTTAAGGTGTGGTCTATTTGAATGTACATTTTCCATTTTTTTGGATATTCTGCTGCCACTGTTCTTGTAAATTCTCTAGCTGCTTTAAATCCCCACAATTGATGAAATTTAAATTTGTATTTAGTTTCATAATTAGTGTAGAATATCTTGGCTAAATAATTATCACTTTCCCAGTTTCTATGTTGAATTACTTTTAAATAATGATCTGTACTTTTAAAGTCTACATTCTTACGAATTTTAGGTTGACATGTTCCTAAAAAGATGCAACCCAATTGTTCTGGTAATTCAATACCATCTCTGTAATTAATAACTGTTGATGCAATTGCTCTATTAGTTTCTACAATTATATTTTTAATAACAGCTTTATCTTTAACTAAACAATCTGAAGACGCTGCAATATCTGTTAGCCATTCATCAGTGGTTGTCACTAATCTTGGTTGTTTATATCTAGGTCCTTTAAGATTTACTTTTACTGCATCTTTCATATCTATATACTATATAATTTAATAAATTTATTTGAATAATAAAAATTAAACTTTTAAAGTTTATAGTTTTTATTAAACTCTGCAATTTTACCAGCATCTTTGTCATATAATTCAAGAACAGCAGATCTTTTATTACCTACAAATTTATTATGATAATGCCAATAATCAGTGGGTGATAAGGAAGGTAATACTTTTATAGTAAAGCCATGTATCTCATTGTCTGATATATACTCTGTAGTTTTCTTAGTATGGTAATGTCCTGTAAAAAGTGTTCTATACGTAGCTTGTCCCCATTGAATTGGATATTCAGTTGCATAAACCAAAGGGGTGGATTTTTTAGAAACATCACCATGCTCAAAGCAAAACATGTTTTCTCCATAAGTTAACACTTTTCTTTCTGAATATTCTGTGTGAAAAGTAAACTGTGGAGATTTTTCAAATGATTTAGAAAGAGCGTGCACAAGATGAAAAGAACTTAATCTATCGTGATTACCTGGTATAAATACCACATTAATATTTTCAGCATATTCTTTCATTAACAGTAAAAGTAAGTATAATCCTTCAAATGCTTGAATATAAGTTTCTTGCGCTGTCATTGAACTTTCAACCAAAGTTCCTTTAGTAGTGGTTCCATTAAAAGTATCCATGTTTAAACAGTCTCCTCCAACAACTAAAATAATTTTATCTAAGTTATACCCAGGCTCACATTTGGACAATAAACCTTCCACTGTAGTAAGAACTATATTAGTTAAGTCTTCAGCTCCAGTTTTTCCATAATGAAGATCTTGCAAAGATAGTATAGCGCATACTTTTTCAAGTGATTCATTTTCTTTAGAAATATTTTTAGAAAAATCAGGGACAACAGGAAAAGAATAATCTTTTAATAAATCTAAGAAATTAAAAAGATTGGATTCTTCTTTACTAATTTGAGTGATAAGAGCTGATACAATCCAATACCCTGATTTTTGTTTATTCCAATATTGAGATAATTTCCATTTACTAGTGTCTATTTTAAGAAGCTCAATTATTTCTTCTGGAGTTTTAGGTTCTTTGGTAGAGTAAGCTTCTAGTCTTACTTTTCCAGCATCCATGTCAGTATGTGAACTAACAATTTTAGAATCTAAAATATCATAAGAACTTTCTAATGAAGTACTTAAATCAAATTTTATTTTAGTATCACAATCAGTTTTGCTAAAAGATTTTGTAATAGCTGAAAGCAGACTTTGATTAAGTATTGGTTTATACTCATCAATTTTTGCAAGTATTTTTTGTTTAATCTGAATGTATTCAGATAAATCCATACTTAAGTTTTTAGCACAATGTGCATCTGATTTCTTCCATTTTACTATAGAAGTGTATACATCTATAATTTTTTTCATAGTTTAAAATTTAAGTGAGTCCTCCCAGTTTTTATACTGAGAGGAGTATCACCGTGATCAGGGTTACCAACAACCTGAATTTTTTATGTACAATTATTTGGTACAGAAGTTACAGGACCAAATGGATAACACAAATTATTTTGACTAATTACAGTGATATCTCCATTTTCACAATACGGACAAGCGTTAACAGTATCTATTTCAACCACTGCTCCATAAAGCAAATCAGCAGGGTTTCCCCAAGAATTTGGCATTACAGGATTGTTAATTACAATATTTGGTCCTGGAGGATTCTTTAGTTCAGGTGGAATTGAAACCCAAATAAATGGTGCAACAAGATTTTGAGTATAACATGCAGATCCTTTAGGTTCTGTCATAGAACATATGTAAAACCAATTAAATCCTGTTGATATCTGCTGAGGTTGAGCTTCTATGTTACTAACTGTTCTGCGAATACCAGTACAATCTGTATATTCTAAATTCCAAAATTCATTAGTATATATTTTATACCTACTGCATTGAGGTAAAGTAACTGGAGAAGGGGAGGTGCAAGGTACATTTATAGTACCTGTACCTGTTGTCAAAACAAAACTAAAATCTAATTCATAAGTACTCCCATTTACTATTCCATTTATTAAATCACTGTCATATAAGCTTAACTGAAAATAAGGATCTCCTGGAATAATATCTCCAGCTGTAACAGAAGCAGTGAAAGTACCTTCAAATGTTCTAATTACACCTACCACTGAATAAATATCAAATTGATAACTTATTATAGAATACGCTAAAGGATTCATAGGAACATGACCTGCTGGATCATAAAGTATAATGTCAAGAGAATAACCAAATTCACCGTACAATCTACTTCTACTAAAACGTACTTCAGGACAATGTGCTTGATAGTAAATTTCTGTAGGATCTGAGTATTCTACAGTACCATCCTTACAAATTGTTTTAACTCTAAACTCATAAACAGTGTTCCAATAAAACTGATTAAGATCTCCCATTGCAGGATTAATATTAAAATTAAGTACAGTTCCGTTGAATGTATTAATAGGAGTATTAATACCTGTTGCAAAATTTTGAGTCCATGCGCTAAATACATTAAATGGATTTAACCATCTATACTCAAGAGTACGATTGATTGCATCAGGACTAACTGTATAATCAATATTAAATGTTACTGGACCTGGCATATTAGAAAGATATTAGTACTTGGTTAATAAAGGGACAACTAGGAATATAAGGATTATAAAATGTAAACTCAAGCTGATCTCCATTATTTAAAGTAATGTTATCTGCTTTAATTGCAAAAGTAGGTATACTATTTAATGTATTTTGATATACTAGAGGATCATATGTAAAGCTTTGAGTTATGTTTTCAATAGATATTAGTTTAATAGTTGGACTAAACATTGTGAATTCAATAATATCATTTGGTGATATATTTATAGTTCCTCCACCCACAATAGAAGCCCATGATGAAGAACTTGTTATTTTCCACTGTCCTGTTGTAGATGCTATTGCAGTAGAGCTCCATACATTTTCATTTGTTATAGTAGGTAATAAATTATAATCTATAGTTGCAGTAATAAAATTATGGATACTTCCTGTAAAAGTATTTAATCCATCAATTACTTTCATCCATGATTCATCAAATCCAGAACTATCATGAATATCAATATAATAACTATCTCCATAAGGAACTATTGATCCTATATATTCAAATGCACTATACAAAGTAAGTACTGTTGTATTTATATTTACTGTACGATTAGGTACATCAAAAGCAAGCAATACTCCAATATTATCATATAATAGTATTTCATTTCTTGTTGGATGATAAACAATTTTAGTAAATCCAGTTTCTGGTAAAGCATATCCTAAAGCAATTATATCTAGTGTAGATTGTAAAATTAATGTTGTAGCGTTATAAATATTTATTATAGGAACTCCTCCTAGAGTTGCTCTTCCTACTATCCAATATTCATTAGTGGAAGGAATATAAAGTTGAGGTAAAGTATCTGTATTATATAGACCTAATGCAGGAGGATTTCCTGTTACTGTAAAAGTTGGTGTATTAGTTTGAGTTGTAATATTACTATTACTAAAAAACGCACTTCCAAATACATTAGTGAAGGCAGGATAATGTGGACCAAATACAGCAATGCTTCCATTACCAGAAGTAACTAATTTTTGAGTGTAGTATAATCCATTTGTTGCTCCATCTCCTATCAATTTTAATGCTGTTATATAAGGTGTTCCTGAAGTCACTGTTCCTGAATAACCTGTAAAATTAGAAGCTTTAATCATATGTAAAGCGTCTGCTTGATAAGGTTGTATAATTATAGAGTCATAATAACTATCATAAATTATATTTACAATTCCTACATTCATACCACCATCAGGTGCTTGCCAAAAATTTCTCGCAGAAGCAACTAAACTACCATCAGATTGTATATTCCAAATTCTAATAAGTCTATTTTTAGCATATGCTGAATTACCTGCAGTTAACCCCCAAATTTGAGCTACACCTATTTCTACATAGTTAGTAGATTTATAAAAAGAATTATTTGCAGAAGGTTTCCAATAAATATTTCCAAATGTATCTGTCAAAATAGAAGTTCCTATTACATAATTAGTGTTTACATTAGTACAACAAAAACCTTCCCCATAGTCATTTGAATTCCAGGCATTGCTTGGACCTGAATAAGAAGAATTATCTGCTCCAGTTATAACTTGAATAACACTATTTGTTGTAATATTATAAACAAAAATATTTTTTATTTCATAGGGAGTAACTAAACTACCATTATTCATGTAATTTATTATCACTAATTTATCAGTTCCTATTTTTTCTTGAACTTGAATTTTCTCTTCTATAATTCCTTGCATTTTTGTATAAACAGAAGGAATAGAAACAAATGACCAAGTAACTAAATCTATATCGTATTTGTATAAATTTCTTCCTGAAAAAGAACTAAAGTATAAATATTTATTTACACCGTTATTTATAAATTGAGGTTTGCTACATATATCAACATTCCATCTTGTACTGCCTACAATTGTAGTGGTATATGTTGTATTTGTAAGTACATAAATATTTTTAGATTTAGGTAGAGGGCTATACCAATATGCATTAGTTGCATAAACAAGTCCTGTTACAGTATCTACATCTAACGCATATGTACCAGTTGCATTTGCTCCAGCAGGAGCTTCTAACATTTGAATATTTGTTACTGCATATGTAGTGGTATTAAACATATTAACTTGTCCTAAACCTGCTGGCATATAAATATGTCCATTTACAATATTATGAACAGGTAAAACAACAGTACTATTTGTAGTATAAGCATTGATACCACTATAAACTAAAGTCCATATATCTCCAATGGCATGTGTTACTACATAAAAAGTAGTGGGTCCACCAGCATCATTTACAAATAAAAATAATTGGTTATTTGTATTATCATAACATACATATCTAATAGTAGCACTTATTCCCAAAGCAACTAAATTAGTGGAGTATAATAAAGCAATAGATTGATCATAAACTAATATATCTGAACCATCAGTAGAATAATTAAATCCTTCATTCCACGATGCACTTACTTGAGAAATTGTCATGTTTACTTGATAAGATCCAGAATAATACATGTAAGTTACATCATACACTGAGGTAGGAGGTATTTCAGGTACTAGCACTAAAGTATTTACAGCAATATTAATGTTATGAGAAACACTTGTTGTAGTTCCTGCTCCTATATCTGTTACTTGTATGTTACAATCAGTGATGTCATTTCCTCTAGATCCATATATAAACCCATTATACTCAACAGAACTTGTTATCCCAGCTTCCCCTGCTGTATAATTTACTTGAGGAATTACTGGAGCCTCATATACCATGATATTAGAAGAAGATATTTGTATATCTCCTGTTACTACAGCAGTACCTGTACATCCTATTTTAAGATAATCAATTCCACCTATTGTTACATACCTTGAAGGATACCCTGCATTAGTCAGTTCAATAGCAATTGCAATATACATTGAGCTAACTGTTATTCCTTGATAATTTTGACTAGGTAAAGAAAGAATTATAGTTGCTCCTGGATTATATAAAGTAACAATTACATCAACATTTCCTGTTAGTTGGTTATCTGTTAATTGAGGTGATAATATAATAGGGCAATATACTTGATATGTAGCTTGATTTCCTACAATAGGATTTCCTAAAGCATCTACTAGTACAATAGAATTTGTAGATATATCTTGTGTTGAATATTCTATAATATAATCAGTGATATTTGTTTGACCTGTTCCATCTATTAATGTTATATCAACAATTCCTGTAGCAGAATCCCAGCAAAGTGATCCACTTATTCTAAGATAATCTATTACTAATGGAGTGAAGATAAAACTTGGGGCACTTGATTCTATAGCACAACTAGAATCAACCACTAAAATTTCACTAGCAACTACGTTATTATTAAATCCAATAGTAGTTTGAATATTAAATTTAAACGTATCAGTGAAGTTAAATAAAATAGGGTCTGTCTGAAGTCCATCACAAGTACCAGCTAAATAACTAACGCTATCCAATCCAAAGTAACCTGTTCCTGAAAAAGAATTACTAGGATATGAAAAAGCTAATGTTTGTTCACCACATGCTACAGCAACAAGAGGAAAAGAACAAGAATCACTAGTTTGAAAACTAGTTCTTCCAATCATAAGTGCTGTTGGTGTTGGGCAATCTGCAGGGAATGCAGTACTAATACTTGTATCAAAACTTGCTATCTTACTATTAATAACATTTTGGGAATTAGGATAGAATACAGAATAATACAAAGTAGGATATCCTAATACAACAGGTCCTTGATAAAAAGATATATCTGGACATTTTTTATATATAAAAGTTGTGGTAGCTAATAAATCCTGTACTCCCACGCATGCCATAGCAATACCATATTCATATATAGTATTTTCATTAAGTCCTGTAATTGTATAACTAGTTGCTGTATTAGGCAAAGGTGTTGGATTAGCAATTATCCAATTAGTTAATCCACTAGGATCATACTCTCTATATAACACATTAAACTCATCTGTAGGAGCTGTTGAATTCCCAGGTGACCAAAATACTATAATATCCATATCTTATTTTTTTATTCTACTATTTGCCAAAAAACTGTTCCAGCATCTAGGTTATTTGTACTTCTTATTTCAAAACTTACTTCAGGTATTATATTAGGAGCATAGATATATAAGTTTCCTATTGCAGTTGTATTGTCTTGGTTTCTTGTAATAATAATAGCTTTTCCTGCATTAAAACAATTTACTGTTGCTTTACCTGCCACTAAATCAATATACCCACTTGTTTCCATGTTTACATTAGGAATTGTAGTGGAGGAAATTTCAGTGTTCACTCCATTAGATACCCACTGATAAATTATTTCTTGTCCCATATTAATATTGATAATAAGTGCAAACTGTTGTACTTGACTGAAGTTCTGTTAAAGTTCCTGCTGTTGATGGTAGTGCTGCATAAGTAAAAGACTGGGCTAACACATTTGTTGGTCCTAGATTTAAAGAAGTGGTTCCCCTTACATCAGGAAGAAAGTTTGTACTCACTGATGCAACAGTTCCTACTGTAGCATTGGATACATAACAAAACCAATACAATCCTTTTGTAAGAACAACTGATAATCCTGTCACTGTTTTAGCTCCTGTTGCATCTAGTGCTAATGTACCACTATCTATTAAATTTGTTAATGGAGATGTAGTTGTTGCATCATTTGAATAAATTCCAATCCTACAAGTATTTCCTAATGTAGATATAGTTACAACGTTTATCCCCATTTGAGTGACTGTAATATCTCTATCAATAATTACAGGAGTATATCTAATTGTATTTGCTGCATTTATAATTGATCCAATTTGTCCTGCATTTTGATGTGGAGTATACCATTTAGCAGCTTTTCTATATACCCAAGAAGAAATAGTTTTGCCATTAAATGTGCTCCAATCTGTAGAAGATACTGCCCCTCTATTAGATGCAGAAGCAGTAGGTAGATTAAACGTATGGTCTGTTCCACTATCAACTATTGTAAAATCAGTTCCTGTAGTTCCTGTTGTTAATGTTTGGGCTGCACCTGTTAAACTGTTAATAGCAGTCAAACCCGTACCAGCCATTATTCCACTTTGTTGTGTAACTGTTAATATAACAGATGGTATTATTGGATGAGCAAATGGAGAAGTTTGTGCTGCTTCATATAATAATCTAACATGAGTATCGGGTGTACTCCACATTAATTGATAATAATCTCCTCCAACTGTATTTAATACATAGTTCCAAGAAGCTATTATTTGTGAAGCAGTTGCACCACCAGCTAATACTATTTTACCTCCACTTCCAGGTACATCTACTCCATTTTTTCTTAACCATATATCAACAGAATCAGTGCCACTATTTGTTCTATCAAATTGTGCTGAAAACTGAATATTATAAACTCCTGTATTAGCAATAGTAATTCTAGTTAAATTACTACCATCACTTACTATTGTTATTCCATTACTTAA
>Ga0114969_10001901_pt1 | contig 17426 bp, 11 predicted proteins | sample M_130807_MF_Meta_FD_87316 | JGI IMG/M metagenome (GOLD analysis project Ga0114969, IMG submission 87316) | Freshwater microbial communities from Lake Montjoie, Canada to study carbon cycling - M_130807_MF_MetaG | ecosystem: Environmental > Aquatic > Freshwater > Lake | place: Lake Montjoie...
AGCAATGCTTGGGAAAAAAGCAGAAAATCAGTTCTGTATCCTCTGACTACCATAAACACAGACATTTCTGTATTAAAATGCCGTGTAATCTTGAAGATATAAAGGGCGACAAAAAATCTATAGAAAACTATACCTATATTATAAATATGGTAAAACATGGAAAGCAAGAGAAGTTTTCTATAGATATAATCTAATCATTAAACCTCCAGCATATTACTAAGTACGTGCCCGTTTGAAATGTTCAGCGGTCTAAAAACCCGCTTCCTTCGTATAGATCTGTCATCAAAAATCATCTATCCCGATAGAATGTCAGCCAAAAAAACTATCTGCCTTACTATGATCGTTAAAAACGAGGGCCATATTATCGCAGACACACTCGCACATCTCCTGAAATATATACAATTTGACTACTGGGTCATCAGCGACACCGGCTCTACGGACAAGACCAAGGAGATTATCCAAGATTTCTTCAAGGCCAGGAATATACCAGGAGAGCTCGTGGAAACCCCCTGGCGCGACTTTGGATTCAATCGCTCCGAGGCATTCCGCCACGCTTATAAAAAGACCGACTACGCCTTTGTCTGGGACGCAGACGACGAAATCAGTGGCGATTTCAAATTACCGACGCCCTTAACGGCCGACTCTTATCTGTTTACATTTGGCTGCGAAGACGGCTTTCGCTATTCCCGTGCCCAGATGTTCAATAATCACCAGAAATGGATTTACAAGGGCGTACTCCACGAGTATGCCATGTGTACCGAGCCAACCAGACCCTCTGACACAGTTACGGGCAACTATTACTTCATCTCTGGGCGCCGTGGTGACAGAAGCAAGGACCCCAATAAATATCTGAAAGACGCCCTCGTCCTGGAAAAAGCATGCGCTGAAGCCCTGGAGGCCAAAGACCCCATTTACAATCGCTATGTCTTTTACTGCGCTCAGAGCTATGCGAGCTGTAATATGCACGAAAAGTCCATAGAATTCTATAAGAAGGCCGCAGATTCCAAGGACCAGTGGCAACAGGAGCGTTATATCGCCTGCCTGGAAATCTATGAGGCGTGTGAAAAGTTACGCAAGCCAGAGGAGGCACTCCGTTTTCTAGTAGATTCTTATTACTATGATCCGAAGCGCATAGAGTGTATTTATCGCCTCATAAAACACTATTGTGTGCGCAACGCTCCTGAAGTAGCCTACATGTATTACTCGCTCATCCAAAACTATTTAGAGAATGAATACCCCACGGACAATATTTCTTCACGCCTTTTTGCCAGGAAAGCAGAATACGACTTCTATCTTCCCTATTACATGGTGATAGTATCCGAAAAAACACAACATCTTGATACGGCTGCCAAGATGTACGAGTTTATCGTAAAACGGAATTATACATATTTGACGGAGTGGTGGATACGGAATCTCGTCTTCAATATGCAGTTCTGCATCAGCCACTTACCGAATCGCCTAGACTTTTTTCTAGACTTTATGGCCTATATACGCGCCCTGGAGACCAGGGGAATCACGTTTGAGCCTGTACAACGTCAGGTCTTATCTAAGCTCATTGATAAATACAAGCCTCTTCTTGTACAGCCATACACAGGCACTCTTCCAAGCCCTAAGACAACCCCCATACGTGTCCTGTTCACCATGACCACGTGTAAGCGATTTGATCTCTTTGAGAAGACCATGAACTCCATCCTAAACACGTGGACCGATCTCAATAAGGTAGACTACTTTTTCTGCGTGGATGACAATTCCAGACAGATTGATCGCACAAAGATGACCAAGGCCTATCCCTTTATGAATTTCTACATGAAGGACTCCGCCGAAAAAGGCCACCGCACAAGCATGAATATCATCTACAATAAAATCAAGGAGCTCCAGCCCACATACTGGATACATATGGAAGACGACTGGCTCTTTTTCCAAAAGGAGGCCTACGTACAAAAGTCCATTGACTTCCTAGAGCGCAACAAATCGAAGGATATTCACCAGATACTATACAATCGCAACTACGCAGAGATCTATGATGGCTGGAATATCAATGGCGGACAACCTCTGGAACCCGGTTTCCTCCTACACGAGAAGAGCGACCAGATACAAGGACCCAACTGTGGATACTGGCCCCACTATAGTTTCCGCCCTTCTATGGTACGCGCCCAAGTTATCCTCGACCTCGGCAACTACGACTCTCCCAACACCTTCTTTGAGCGCGACTATGCCGACCGCTACTTTGCCAAGGGCCACAAATCAGCCTTCTTTAACACCATCTCAGCGCTACACACAGGAAAACTGACGAGCGACAAAACAGGCGAAAACGCCTATACACTGAATAACATGGGCCAGTTCTCTTCCTCCAAACAAAAGACCCCCAATACCTTCGTAATAAATCTCAAGCGCCGCACAGATCGCAAGGAAGAAATGGAGAAGACCTTTGACGCGGCTGGATTCACTGACTATGAGTTCATTGAAGCCGTTGACGGATCCACTCTCCAAGCCACGGAAGAAATTACTCGTCTTTTCTTAGGCAATGATTTCGGCAGTAGAAAGGGTGTCATAGGATGTGCTCTCACCCACTACAATCTATGGAAGAAACTCGCAGCCGATGCTGAACACGCCTTTTACACAGTCTTTGAAGATGATATTACCGTTTCAAATATCTTCAGCAAACATCTTGAATATTCTCTTAAAAACGAACTCACGGATGTAGATATCTTATATTTAGGTTATACTGTAAGAGATCATAATAAACACCGGATTTATCAGAGGCATGACACTGCCGTACCTACAGATTTGAGCATTTTCATTGGAGGTACATATGGGTATGTCATAACTAAATCTGGAGCTAAAAAGTTGCTGGAGTATATTGCCACTAATGGAATAAAACACGGTATAGACTACGTCATTAAGATTGTTCCTGGCATGCGTATATATAATCTACAGCCCCATATAGTCTTTAGTGAATGGGTACAGAGCGCTTCTTCAGCAGTAGATTCCGATATACAGAAAGATAAGTCTTCTTTTGTTCTCAAGCCAAATGTAAAAGAGGATGACTGGGAGATTTACCTGGGCATGGATTCAGGGGGCGGTGATATAAAATCTGTAGGCAGAAAATCCGTGGGCGAATTGATGGCAGAAGCAACCGCAATGACAGGCTGTGTGGCATTCAATACTCTGGGATTCCTAAAATCGCGTGTGAGGTTTCCCCTAATAAAATCCCCGTGGTTACATGATCCTGATGGTATTTATGTGAAGAAAGGATACGTGCCGAAAACGCGCGTCAAGATGTTGTGTAATTGGTGTTCATCTGAGGCCCTTTGTAAGGAGTGGCTAAACATGACCCAGGGAAATTATATCTGGAAGAATATACAAATAACGTGGGAAGACGACGACATTGATTACTACGTGATTATTAACAAACCGCACCCTGGTGCCAAGTTTATTCCTGAGAAGACCGTCATTTTCCACATGGAGCCATGGTGCGCTGATGATAGTCAGCGCTGGGGTGTAAAGACATGGGGTGAATGGGCAAAGCCAGATCCTGCGAAGTTCCTCCAGGTGAGGAGCCACGACAAATACCTGAATACCGGCTTTTGGCAACTAAATATGACGTATTCAGAGCTACAGGCCAATCTCCTCGGGAAAAAACAACCGGGCCTAGGTAATATTATTTCCTCTATCTGTAGTTCCAAGTACTTTGACCCTGGTCATAAGAAGCGCATTGATTTCATGAAATTCATAGAATCCAAGTCAGACCCTGATGTTCTTTTACACATATTCAACGAAGACAACCAGCGCGGCTTCTCTTCTTACCAAGGAAAGGCCCGCGCCTTTGTCGACAAGGAGCGGGGCATCTTGCCCTATAAATATTATTTCATGTGCGAGAATAACCAGGAGAGGAATTTCATCACGGAGAAGCTCTGGGAGCCTATTCTGTGTGAGAGCCTGTGCTTTTATTGGGGCTGTCCCAATGTAGCGGACTATATAAACCCGAATGCGTATGTACAGCTTGACATGGACGATTTTGAGACCTCCTTTAACACCATCAAACAGGCTATTCAGATGAATCTCTGGCTACACAGGCTTCCTTATATCCAAGAAGCCAAGCGCCTTATCTTAACGAAATACGGCTTTTTCCCCACGCTAGAGTCCGTCTTGTCTCCTAAGAAAATCTGTTTCATCCACTCCTGCCATCTGGCCTCGGCGGGTACAGAGCGTCTGGATATGGTGTTAGAATCTGCCAAAGCTATTCGCGATCTGGATTCCATTGTAATCAATAATATTGGCTTGCCTCTTGATGCTCCCTTTTACACGAGCCAGGATCCGCGTATAAAGGTCATACATTGTTCAGATGATCCGAAGCTGTTTGAAATACCCACTCTGAAACTTATATCAGAGTTTGCGGAAGACCATCCAAATGCGAAGATCTTGTATTTACATTCCAAGGGCATATCGTATCCGAAAGACTCTTGCGTGTACGAGTGCTCTTCTGACTGGATTAGGATGATGCTTCATTTTCTCTGTAATGAATATTCCAAGTGTCTGGAGGCCTTAGAGTCAGCCGACACGGCTGGATGCAATTTCTCGGAACTCCCCCTTCCGCATTATTCAGGAAATTTCTGGTGGGCGAATGCCAGGTACATCAAGGGGCTTTCCACTGGATTTTTGACAAATAAAATGTCGGCCGAGATGTGGTTATTTAGCGGTGGGGCTACAAAATCCGTACGGCACTCCTCTGGTATAAATCATTTCACGGGAGTATATCCTGCGCGCTTATACACGGATATCTCCATTAAAGCCTAAACCGACGTCATATATACTAACAGCAAAATGTTCCGCATCCTGGCGCCTCTTCTTATGGCTTCTGCGCTTTCTTCCGTGTCAGATTGCTCTAACGGTCGCGGGCTCTTTACACTGACATCTATGACTTTCTCTCCTGATCCTACTGTACCTGGAGAGAACTCAACACTTCTCTTGTCTATGAATGTTCCCACGGAAGTGACCAACGGCACGGCCACATATTCTACGACCTACAATTTCATCCCTTTTTCTCCTACTACGGATCCTCTATGTTATGTTACAGTGGACTGCCCGATTCAGGTGGGCACTCTAAGCACACGGTCATCGTATCCCATTCCCGCGGATCTCAAAGGCACTATGCAAATTCGTATAACGTGGAATGATATGGACGGCAACCTGTTGATGTGCGTGGCCGTGAACACGAAGCTCGGAATTAATCGGTCCAAGGCGTTGACAGTATTCACTGGCAAAACCAAGATCTTTAGTACAGATTAGATGAACGCGGCTATGGAAGGATTCAACAGAAATGCCAATCGGGTAATGAATAGCCTTGTCCCGGTTGGATCGAATACAAATTCTAAGGACTGGATTTTCACGTTTGCTATTGTTGCGTTAATTGTAGCAGTATCTGTGGGAGTGTTATATTATTTCAAGGACTCACTGAATGATTTGATGAATGCGACAATGGATACCATCAATGGTTATTTTTCAACACCTCCACCGCCCCCACCTCCTATAGATGTTTCAGGAAATAAGAATCCTTTGCCTGGACCTGGGACACCTGGACCTGGGACACCTGGACCTGGGACACCTGCATCAGATGTAACAATAAAAACGGCAGAAAAAATGTTACCAACAGGGCTAGGTGCAGGAAGCACTCAAGTATTTAACGTGTCATCAAACAAGTACACGTACTACGATGCAGAGCCCCTCTGTAAAGCGCTCGGGGCTGAACTTGCTACATATGACCAAGTCAAAGAAGCATGGTCAAAAGGTGCTGATTGGTGTAACTACGGATGGATTAAGGGACAGATGGCTGTATATCCGACTTCCGACGAATCATTCAATAAGCTACAGAAGGGTCCGGCAGAGCAAAAACTTGCGTGTGGTAGACCTGGCGTCAACGGTGGCTATTTTGACAATCCAGAGCTCCGCTATGGAGTCACTTGCTATGGAGAAAAACCGTCCAAAGAAAATCATGACATCATGAATTCTTCAATGGCGACTCCGACAAGCCCGGATGCTCTTGAATTTGACAAAAAAGTGGCTGACTTCAAGCTTGAAGCCGACACAATCGGTATCATGCCATTCAATTCCAACAAATGGTAATTTATCCATAGAATGCCTAACGATGAAAGCCGTCTCCCATGTCGGCAATATAGGCATCTACACCCCTCCTCTTACTCCCCCGCCGGCTATCATCCGAGTCGCTCTCCGAATCGTATAATGCATTATATACTTTCTGGCCGTTATAGCTGTTTTCCATGTCAATAAATGGATAAACAATATTCGGTAGTTCTTGAAACATCATCTGTCCTACATGTGTCTCCTGATCAAAGTCGCTATACGATTTCCAATATTCCATGAATTTGGAAATCGTATCATAGTCCAGGATATAATGAAATTCACGCAAATCCTCCGGCCAGTTCCTATGAACTGCTTCACGATATGCGACCGGATAACGAAACCTATTCCGTATAAAGATATCTACATGGATTGTATACATCCATCTTGCAACAACTTTACTGCCCCACTGTGGACTCATGTTATACCCAAGTATCTTCATCCAACTCGTCAAGGATTCTGTAAAACGGTAAATAGCTTCCCGCCTTCCGATAGACTCATCTCCGAAACCCCATACCTCCTGGTTTAACCACACACGAAAGTCGTTCGCCATCTACAACGTATAGTGACTAACCTCCCCGGCAACTTTCCATTTCAACTTTTTTTAAGGCGTGTTTCCACAACGGAGCCCCGATTTGCTTTTATAAAGGCCATAATATCTCCCGTGTCATCATTGCTCCCCGGCTGTTTCTTAGCATAGTAGTCATGTAAAATACTTTCCAGGCGCTGAAGGGTGAGAGGGTTTGCGTGCTTCTCTTCATGGACGGAAAGCTTTCCTCCGGTAATTTGAATAATGGCATTTAACATCTTATTTTCTCGCAAATTTGTTATAATCTGTTCCTCCCAACGTGCCCTTGCCGAGCGAGCCTGTTGTACTTGACGTGCGAATGTGGCAGCGAGATTATCAAAGTGTACCCAACTGCGAATCATAGAACCCAGTACTTGTGTGTTTATGGACGATGTCGGAGTAGACATTGTTTCTATTTATACAAACAGGTGAAATCATTTGATATAATACGGGTTTACGATGATTTATATACAAGTATCCAAAGGATGCTTATAAGAAGCGCAACGAGTACAGCGAATATCACACACATTATAATCATATATGGAAATATCAATTCTATCATATATTGAATGAATGGTTCCAAAATAAGTATTTGTATCTTCTTCTTGATGGTATCGTCCTTCAACGTATGCACTGTCTTGTCAATGAGTGATTCTATCCATGGTGATATTGCCGCCATTTTCTACTCTGCTGAGTATATTTCTATAGATAAAATTCCACACATCAGCAAATGAAAATACATAAGCCCTCTTACGATGCGACAGCCCGGCTGTATACTTGCCAACTCACAAATGGTTTCCGGCTACAGAAGACTAGGGAAGATGGTGTAACAAGCAACTTGTACAATGAGGAAGAAATAGTGGTTACTTCCATTACACCCATTATTGAAGGGACTACCGGCTGGTTCACTAAACCCCTTACGACCGATTGGTTAAAGGGGCGAATTCGGCTTAATATACCTACCGGCGACGTGCCATCAGATTTTGAGGGGACAATTATTTATGAGGCCACTGGCCTGGTTATTTCCAAGGAGGAGTTCACTATAATCTTTAAGATAGTGGAAATGAAACAGGCGGAGAAGGTTGTTATTCAATTCCAGGAAGAGGAACTTCCGGCAAAGCATGTCATCCAGAAATCAGATGTGCTCAAAGCGAGGGCGCGCGCTGCCAAGGCACTTTTTATTGCAGAACGTCTTACCCAGGAATATATTCGCCTCCGAGGGGGAGAGGATACCGACTGGGAGGATGAAGAGGAAGAAGATTTCTAAAATATCTTGGCCACAAATTATTGCCTGCCTCTATTTCAGAAACGAAAATGGCTTCCTCTATATTTCAGGGTTCATTTGTTCCGATTGCGGTGGTTGTACTTCTTTTACTGGGGGGTCTATATATCCTAAATCCGTCATTATTTTCAACTAAGTCTGGATTTGTGGGTACTTCTACAATGGGAAATGATTCCAATTCCAGTTCCTCAGGAAATATGGATCTTTCTGGAAACGCACAGCTACAGGCACTTGCTAGTAATCCTGCGGTCGCGCAGGCCATGCAAAGTGCCGGCTTGGGCAACCTCAATGCAGCGCTATCTGGTTTCTCCGACATGGATGCCAGTGGTAATACTCGCGATGGTTTTGCCAACATGAATGAAGTGACTGGCCCCTCCGATTTTGACAGCGTGCAAGGCCCGGCGGGATGCTACCCTCGCGATCAGCTAACGCCCTCCGAGCTTCTGCCCAAGGACCCCAACTCCGTGTGGGCGCAGCAGAACCCGATGGGCCAGGGCAGCCTGAAGGGCAAGAACTTCCTCTCGGCCGGCTCGCTCATCGGTGTAAACACGGTGGGCCAGAGCCTGAGAAACGCGAACCTCCAGCTCCGCTCCGAGCCCCCGAATCCCCAGGTGCCCGTGTCAGTGTTCTACAACAGCACGATACAGCCCGACACGAGCCACCGCGACCTGGAGATAAATTAAATAGCCTTTTACACCTTGTAAACGTTATATCTAGAGATACTCCCAAGATCTATAGATATGAATAAATTAGATGACAGAACTTTCCTCCATGTTTTCCAGTGCGCTGCAGACACTACAGGCAAGAGTGTCCGGTAGTTCTGAGTTTCCTCTTGTTGATGTAAAAAGCACTGTGGACAACAGAACGTATAAAGTGCGTGACATGTCCGACAAACAAAAGGCAGCCGATCTGCTGGCGAGTGTAAGAATGAAAATGGAAAAGCTTTACATGATTGTGAAGGAAAAATTCCCCAATAAATCCCAAGTCCGTCAGTGGATCACAAATTTTCAGCCGAGTCCTGAGAGATTTCTGGAAGCTACGCCCGACGCTGAACATACGAGTTACAGTGTGAACAAGGGCGAGAAGATACATTTGTGTCTCCGACAGCGCCAAGGACAGAATGAGACGCTGATGGAAGAGAATGTTATGGTGTTCGTGGCTCTCCACGAAATGGCGCACGTGGTTACACCCAGTCTAGGTCATGACCCCGAGTTCTGGAATAATTTTGGCTGGCTTCTGAAACAGGCCGAGGCGAATGGTATATATCACTACCAGGACTTCAAAGCACGGCCCATCGCTTATTGTGGCATGCATATTACGGACGCACCGGCCTATGATCCGAAGAAGGATGGTACCGACTTTTCTCTGGGGAATAATTGACATTTTACGTTAGATGGCCGCAGAAGATAAGAAGACATACGGAGGCTTCATCAAAGATATCCTCCATCCAAGAATATTTTCAAATCTGAAAGACCCCTATGGCACTCTAAACATCGTAATCAACGTCATGAGAAATCCGAGGGAACTTGTGCCAACTCAAAGGCTCACCATCAACAACATGTATCCCTTCCAAACCCTGGCTGACCTATGTACACGTATTTATGTTGAGAGTGGGACAAACGACGAATTCCATCCTGAGAATCAGTGTCTTTTGAAGCAATACAAGAACCCCAAAAATCCGAGAAATTTCCTTCATGTACAGTACCGAGTATGGAACAACCTCCTTTTACACAATCCCTTCTTTCTTCTAGAAAATAAACGGCCTGATTCTGCGTTTGTGGATGGAGAAGGATCTTCCAAGATGATTAAAATCCTCTCACTCATGAACAAGATCCTGGAATCCACTGTCTGTTTTATACCCAAGGCGACCTATGAGCTGGATCTGTTCTTGTATACAGACTTATATCGTCATTATACGGGCATGAAACCAATGGGTCGTCCTATTTGGGAAGGCATCATGAAGATCTATTTCCCTGAACGGCAGAAGGAGCAGGAAGATGGTTCTTTGACTGCTGATGCCGAGTCGTATAAAAAAACGATGGTCAAAAGGTATATATGTCGTCAACAAATGCTGGAATTGATTGATACGCATTTACAAGAAACTCCTCTCAGGAAACCAGGCGAATCATATCGCGATGATGATATCAATTTATCAGGCATACGCAATCTTCGCTTCATGTGGCCAAGGCCGTATTTAACTCCTGCGTATAAACCCTTTCAGCTAGAGCACATTTTCTATGAAACGCTCGTGTCAAAGGATATTCCTTATATACGCTTCTACCAGCGCTCTTCACCCCCCTTGAGCAAGGTCTATGTGGAAGGACCCGAAGGTGAGCCCGTATTTGAATATCCTGACTTATTGTTACAGTGGTCACAACAGAAATCTCTGACGCCTGAAGAAAGTATTATTATGATGAAAGTGCTCGTTCGCCCTTCTCAAAAAACTCCTCTCTTCGCCACGATGTTTATACATGAAGACGGGTCGGCGAAATTTATTGTACAACCAGATGCGAATACAAAGTCTCTTACAGAGGCCACGGATCTTTTTAGACTTGATCAGGCCCTACAATCTATAACCGCTGCTATTCCTGTTCTAGAACCGGCTTCTTCTACAGGGACAGAGGCACCTATGCGCTTATACACACCCGATAATATCACCATAGAAGATGCTTATATTGTCTTATCCCTATGGCTAGATAAGGAAGATAAACGTCCGATCACTCGCAAATCGATTAATGCTGTACTTCCTTATTATCGCCCACTCTTTCAAGTGGCCGCCAGCCCTCTACGTTTCCAAGATCCGATTGCGTTTATTCGTTATAAGGCCGTGGATAATTTCCAGACTCCGAGTAAAGATTCTCAGTTCCTACACCGCATTCTAGACTTACAGAAGCTGAGCGGAAAGACAAGATTGGCCGATCTTGTAAAGTTTTATATGGAAGAGTTTGACGTACCTCTTACAACCGCGCAAGCAAGAGTAAAAGGATTTCTTGACAATATGTCGCAATATGAGATTATAGATCCACTCACTTCTGACTACAAACTGGCCAATAATCCTGGTATAGACGTGGCCATATTCGGCAAATACCCCTTTTACACCTTCCATCTATATCGCGTGAATTCGCTTATTACTTTGCGCCGTATTTATTCTATGCTGTCTCTTATAATTAGTTTGGGGGCTGAGGAGTTCAGTGAATTGAAACGGTGCTACGCCACTGCCGAAGAAGAAGAGGCAGAGGCTTCAGCTCAAGCAGAAGCGCCAGAAGCACAAGAAGAAGCAGATGCTGCGGCTGGCGCAGATGCGGATGCGTTTGCGTTTGAAGATGTTTTGGGAGATGTCGGATTTGTGGATGAAGATGCGCCCGCAGCTCCTCCTGCTGCAGCGGCGTCCCCTCTGCAAAAACTCGCCGAAGCGGAAGACGATGAGCCTCCTGAAGCCGTGGCCATGGATTTAAAGAAGACCAAGGCAAAGACATATTTTTCCCAGCGTCTTGATTACTACGACAAGAAGCTCTTCCAGTATTCCGCAGGAGATACGGAGGCTACCAAGTACTCCAGTATGTGCGCAGCGAATGCGATGAAACAGCCGGCCGTCATGAGCGAGGGAGAATACACGCGAATGCGCGAACTCTACGAAGAAAATACGTATACCACAAAGGAAGCATATGATGCGCTTGAGCCTGCTCAAAAAGAAAAGATTACCGTATACTGGGTAGACTATCCTTTGGAAAAGGGGCAAAAACCCGCGGAACCGAATGAGCCGCGTATTGAAGTGATCACCACTCTCAAATATGGCAGTAACATGTCAAAGGGTCAGGCTAATATTTTCATGTGCGCTGCGCTCTGGTGTCGCAAGGACGCAATGGTTATTTTAAAGGCCGACTATGAGGCCACTGTTGACCGAAAGGGCAATCGCAAAGACAAGAACACGTGCCCCTTCTGCCACGATGGTCCTGTAAAAGACCGTGTCAAAGTTGTGGAAGGCGAGTCCGTCATTGAACGAGCGCCGAAGCTGAAATCGGCCGATAACAAGGCCCACTTGTTCGTGCGCTTTCTCAAGAAGACGAACCATCCTGATGGCCTGTACCTCCCGTGTTGTTTCCTCAAAGACTCGGTGCTCACCACGGATAATCACCCCGCCTTCAAGAAGGAGGAAGAGGGAGCTGTAAAGGAGGCCGAGGATGACGTGGAGGCAAATTATAAAGCTAAGCTAGAAAACAACAAATCCTGGTATATTGTGGGAGCAGAGAAGGTGCCTCTGGAAATTGTTCCGAAGAAGGGACCACAGATAGGCATATTGACGAAGCAAATGGACGCCTTCTTCGCCCAGGATTCCCGCGACATTGTCGTGAACGACCACACCATCTGGAAACTCATCTCGCGCGGAGACTCCATAAGTGCCTCGGGTTTCTTGAGAATCGCCGTTGAAAACCGTAAACGCCACCAACCAAGCGCCTTCTTGGCGGCCATCGCGCCGGCGTTTGGCCTGAACTCGGCCGATGAAATGAAGACGCGCATAAGAACTGTCGTACAACCGCCTGTGTTCATGTCACTCAACTATGGCAATTTCCTCTTTGACTTTTTCAATCCGGCCATGGTGGAGCCTCCTGAGATGGTCATACGCAAATACGCCACGCGCGGACTTATCCTGGATTCTGGCGTTGGCACACATCGCGAGGCCATTGTTCGCTCGTGGAAGTCCTATGAGAAATTCAACCAGTTCATGGAAAATACCGCACATGTCAAAGAATACCGCCAGTTTGCGCAACTTCTCTCACTTCCTGGACTCTTATCGCCCAATGGCCTCCTATTCATCGTGCTAGAGGTAGGTTCCAATGGCGATATACAGTTGCGCTGTCCTCCGTATGGTGTGACAGAGCAAATGGTAAACAGATGTGACATAGCCTTCCTTTTACACTATTACACGAATGTGTGGGAACCCGTTATATATACGGAAAATATTCCGGAAGAAGACACCCATCGCTCGTTTGTGGTATTCAAGAGAGAAGAAGAGGACAAGTGGCCAGAGATTGTACACAGGCGCTTACAGGAGTATAAGAGAATGTGTCATAGCAGTGGCATTGGCATATACACGGATTCGCCCAAGATAAATCCGGCCACTCTCATCCCGCTGAGTATGGCTATCACACTGGGCGGATCTCCTTATGCGATTCTGCGCGACACCTACAACCATATTTCTGGCCTTCTATTCAAATTGGACTCTGGTGGCATTGTACTGGTCCCTGTCATAGATGATGGCACGGTACATACGACTCTTAAAGTAGAGCTGGATTGGCGCAACTTCATGACGAAACTGGCGTCTGCCACGGCTGCAAAGGAGTTCTATGATACGCGTATTTTACCCGCTTTAGAAGGCCAGATGAAGGAAGCATATACAATTGACGGTGTCTGGCGACTAGATAGATCGGTTCCTGAGCGCGAAGATATGTATGGTCTACATTTCGCCAACGGAATTATCGTGCCTGTGAAGAAGCCTGAGGGGGGTGACATAGTGTTTGAATCGGAGTTTGTTCAAGAAGGCCAGGAGTCAAGTTGGTGTATTGATACGCGTCTGGTATTTGGGACGGCGTGTAAAGGCGATGTAAAGAAGGGAAAAGATGCTACTATGGAAATAGATTACAAGGAGTTGGAGGAGATATATGAGCATCTTCGCTTCACGTTTGCAAATTGGCTGGCGGTACAAGCTCCTGGCATGCGAGAACAGCTCAATGGTATTTTGTATAGGCCGACTCTTCCTCTCTTTGAAAAACGTCAACGGCTTTTGATTAAATTGGGGAATGAGGTGATGAGTTGGCTGGATTCTTCTGTGACGCATCCTAAGAGAAAGCCGTCATTGAAGCGGGCTGATTGTCGTGTAATAAAGGAGAAGGAGTCGTGTAACAATTATTGCTCATGGAGAGAGGGTGAGGGCAAATGTTTCTTACATGTGCCGAACTCTCCAGGAGATGTGAAAGGCCTGATGATTCGGCGTTTAATCGAGGAACTCATCCGATTTCCGAAGAAGAGGGGAGAGCTCATGGCGAATAAGATCAATAAATATGCGAAACTCACAAAGGCCTTCCGTAGTGGAAACCAATTCGTCGTGGCAGAGAGCAGTGATGATTGGATGGAATTTCTTCGGGCCGAGTGGAGGATTCGTACCTCGGAAGAGCCGAGGCACTATGAGGAGTTTGGCACGATCCAGCCTCAGACTGAGTCCGAGGTGCCTGCGATTTTTTCTGGGATGATGGATAAGAAGGGGCGTCTACATTATATTCCTACGGAGTCGGCGATAGACACCCTCCAGGCTCTGGCTAAAGGAGCATTCACGGAGGCTGAGCTCGCCGAGAAGGGTCAGGCAGATGATATACCGACGTTTGTATCCCAAGAAGCACTGGACCTCGTGGCGCGTCGTCTAAACACATCTGTGCTACAGATTGCGTATCTGCCTGACCAACCCGTGGAGCCCTTGGTCATGAAGAGTATTATAAGTCCAGATGGACCCCTTTTACTCATTGTACAGGACGACCAAGGGGATGTTGGGTTTCTTTCTGGATCTTCTTCCATGATTACGCCTGTGGGAAAAAATATCTTGTCGGAGCAACTTGTTGCTTTCCTATAAGCTTAGTCGTCAGATAGCATACACATCTTGGGAAGAGGCTCTTCCTCCTCTTCCTCCTCTGCAGCCGCAGAGGACTCGTTAAATATATAAATCTTCCCCTTTCCCTCTTTCACCGCGCGACGCCTCGCCTCCAGAATTTCCTCTATCTCCTCTTCAAGCCGATTGAGCTTGTAGATTTTGTAGTTCTTATTGGTCGGATGTAGAACAATAAGTGCTAGCTCGCTGATCTTCAGCCCATAATGCTTCTCCAGGAGCCAGCGATATAGATTCAGCTGGATGGTATAGTGCCAGTAGTTCGTGTCAGGAAGATGACTGACGGGTCCGAGACCCTTCTGGTATTTATTGTCGATCTCCATCTTGTTCGTGCGCTTCCAGTCATAAATCGCAAAGGTGCCGTCGTGTTTGTTGCGATACACCATGTCAATCTGACCGGATATCTTTAACTCCTCGTCATAGACATCCCACTCACTGCGCCACGGCTCCCATGTGAGTGAATCCTTCTTCCAATAATTCCAGAAATACTCCCACTCCTTGCTCGCTTTCACGGCGGGATTCACAATTGCCTCGGCGCCGTTCATGACCATCTCAATGCCGAGATGCATGGCGGTACCTGCCTCGCTTGCCTCACGACCATTTTCGCGCCACTTGGCCTTGATGGCCTCGGCGGTTTTCAGATAATACCACTTGTTCTCTGGCCAATTGGATTTCTTCATCATGTTGCGAATTACCTTGTCGGCATCAAACTCGCTGAAGAGATGGTGATGAAGGCCTGTCACAGAGACGAAGTGGCGAGAAGTTCCATTTACCGTGTAGATGTGGGTAGGTTCGTCAAAGTGAATATTATTGTCGCGTGGATGACGATTCTTAATAGCAAGCGTCATCCATGGTTCTAGGGGTGTGCCTCCAGTATAGGGAGCAATGGGGTACATGATTAGTGGGCGGGACTTGGATATTCGGCATGTTTATAGGTCAATTTTAGGGCAACTTTCTGCCGATATGTAGCAAGATTTGCCTTCCAACGGGGATCATCATAACACAGGATAAGGTCTGTAAGACGATTTGAAAATTCTGTGGATGAATCCCGTGGTAATAACGACGGCAAATTATCAATGGCGATTATACTCACATTTTTGTTATAGTTATATACTGGTGCCTGGAATGTTGTAGCCGTGTTATATATAGCAATAGGATTATTTGGCTTGCTGTAATAAGGCATCTCAAGTAAACTTTGCCAGCTCCATAATCATCTTACCTACCTTGTTCTGTCCTTCAATTGTGCCGGCATTTGTGCGCTTTCCGCCCAAATCCGACCCAACACCGGGACCCGTGTAGAAGAGGAGGTAGAGCTTTTTTCTACGCGCAGCCTCCACAATGGCGAAGAAGCGCGCATCGTGGGCGAGACGGTAGGCGAGTGCCTTGCGAAGCTCGGTGTCTTTCATGGTGAGCCAGAGGCCTTCGTTGAATGCCACGCCTTCCAAAGGTTTCGCGAGTTCGTCGGACTCGGCCTTGGCGAGTTTCTTCACATTCGCACCGGGCTTGGCGAGGGCAGCGAGGTATTTCTGGTGAATACCACCACCCATGGCGAATTGCGCGGCGAGTTCGGGACGATCGGACGCGAGCTTGTATTTCATGGCAGCCATGTAATGGTCCGTGGAAGGATACTCCAACTCTTCATCCTTGATGGGAGAAATCGTGGATGGAGCCAGGAATCTCGCGGCGTCCTTGTACTCGGGACCGAGCTCTAGCTGGGCGAGCTTAGCGTCAGATAAGTCAGGCGCGGCCGAGTAGAACTGGAGGAGTTGGGTAGGCGTGTATTTCTTGGCTCCCACTGCAACGGCAGCTGCGGGAGCAGGAGCCACGGCAGCAGCAGGAGCAGCGGCAGGAACAGCGGCAGCGGCGGGAGCAGGAGCAGACACCTCTTCATCTACAACCTCCTCTTCCGCAGCGGCTGATCGGCGCCGTTTGAAGATGAACCACCGATTGAAGAAACTGTATTGCTGTACCACGGGAACCATAGCAAACTTCTCCCCAGCCTTCGTCGCGGCAGCATACGTCTTGTCAAACAACTCCGTGCTCGCGGCTAAACCCATCTCCTTGCACTCGGCATCCGTCAAGAGATCGCACCCAATCTTGCTCATCTCCGCACGCAACAACTCAAACTGCACCAAATACTCCTTTTGCTCAGTTCCAATACTCAAGAACTTCACGTCAATCGCCATGCCAAGTGAATCAACAGTGTTCGTCAAATCCGTCTCCGAATACCTCTTCGTGATACGCCACACCTCCTCGCCCTTGTCATCCGAGCCCATCAAGGTCCCACCCTCTTCCTGGCCCCGCAGCGCATCAAAGACGCGCTGGCCGTCGAAACAGCATCCGATAAACAAGCCTCCAATCTTCAAGCAATCGCTCACATTCTGCATAAACCCAGCAAGGCTCATCTCGTTCTCAAAGAAATAGTGGATGGCAAACATAATGGCCACGCAATCGGCCCCACCCCGTAGCTTCCCCATGGCATTGTTCTTCACAAAGGGCGGTACAGGGCCGTCAGGAGCCACCTTACCGAGTACAGCCCGCATGATATTCGCCTCCTCCGAGCTAGCACCCGCCTCCCCCGTGGCCAGATTCTTCGCCGAGCTCCCAATCGTAAAGACCATCTTCCCCACATTGTCATAGCCCCCGTATTTCATCACCGCGTTCAAATACCGACGATACGCCCCGTCATTCGGGTCGCGAATACCATTGCCAGCAATATCCGTACCATATACGAAACTCGCATTCAAATTCACCCAACTCCACAAATCACCGCCCTGACCGCA
>Ga0114969_10001903_pt1 | contig 17421 bp, 18 predicted proteins | sample M_130807_MF_Meta_FD_87316 | JGI IMG/M metagenome (GOLD analysis project Ga0114969, IMG submission 87316) | Freshwater microbial communities from Lake Montjoie, Canada to study carbon cycling - M_130807_MF_MetaG | ecosystem: Environmental > Aquatic > Freshwater > Lake | place: Lake Montjoie...
CCCACATCGCCATGCCCTCCGGCCCGTAGGACTGGAACATGCGTTCGCTCGAATCGATGAAAGTCTCGACGCCTGTTTTGATGGCCTCAAATGCGATGCCAACGCCGGCGATCGCCTTGATCGCACCTGGTCCGCCGAGCTTCGTGATCAGCTCGCCTGCTGCCTTGTCTGCATCGTCTGCGACCTCGCGCAACTGGTCCGACAGTTTCTTTGCCTCTTGCCGCATGTCGCCCATCGCGCCATCGGCTTTCTGCAGTGATCCGACTAGGCCTTTGCTGTCGCCATCGATTGAAACAGTGAGATCTGCCATCGTGTCACTCCGTAGGGAGATGCGCTGTCAATCGCGCGAATGCTTCGTTGCTGCGTTGCCGGCGTTCGTCGTATGCACGCGCGCCTTCCTGCAGCTCGAATAGCACAAACTCTGCAAGATCGACTTCGTGAAATGTTAGATCAGATGCTGCGATCGTCGGCGTGCCTCGCTCGATCCATTTGCCGAATCGCTGTGCATCCCAAAAGCCCGCAGGCTCGGTCGTGAGCACAGGGCAGGCGACAGGCAGGGCAGGCATAGCATCGTGCCCTAAACCCTGCCGCCAACCCTTCGTGCAGCCACGCTGATAGCGGACTTCATCCGGACACTCGTGGCATCGATGCGCGTGTGATGTTACCAGTCGAGCATAGTCACGCCAGGCTACTCGACTGAAGTAGGGACGAGGCCCACAACAAACGCCGCCTCTGCGATCTTGCCTATGGCATGGAACGGCAGCTGCTCGATCCATTTGCGTTTGTCCGTCTCGTTGCCGTCGAGCGGATACGCCTGCGACCAATCCTCCGAGTCGACGATCACTGCAACTAGCAGGTCGACATGCGTGCGCACAATCTGTTCGTCGTCGTGAACTCCATCGCCGGCGATTAGCTGTTTCAGCTGCGCCTGGTATCGCACTCCCTCGATCGCCGATGGTTGTCGGATGCATAGCCTAGCCTTGCTCTCGCCGATCGTGACTGTGACCCAGTGCCGCTTGATGAATGTGATCATGTTCCCTTGCTCCCTTGTTGACTGCCTTCGCTTTACACGAAGACGATAGATGCCTGCGTTGTTGCGCTCGTTGGCACAGCGCCGAGCTTGATGCCCGTAGAGCGATGCCCGTTGCTGTCGACCTTCGATGGGAATGCCATCTGGTAGACATTGTTGAGCGTGATCGTGATCGTGTTCGCGCCGATCGTGATCGTGACAACGCATGTCGTGCTCGATGTGTTCGCCTGCGCATAGGTCCAATCGGGCTGCACACTCTGCGAGAAATCTGCGACCTGCATCTCGATCGTCGGCGAGTTCGTGAGCGCTGCGAATCCGAGGCCGAAACCATACTGCTCGCGCATGTCGCCGACATCCTGCAGCGCCCACCCAGGCTCGAAAGAAATCTTGTCGAGCGCATTGATGTTCGTGAGCAACGATCCGCTGCCCATCGCGACACTGCAGTTCGTGCCAACGAGCGGAGGCTGATTGGCAATCGTCGCATAGGCCGGCACCGGAAAGCTGCTGCTGTAGCTGCCGACATCGACCCACTTTCCCTTGATCGTCCAGTCGAGCATGATGCGTTGCCCGTAGTCCCACGAGAGCTTGCATGTCGCAATGCAATCGTAGGCTGTGAACACTTCACCGTTCGTCTCGACCATCGTGATCGTGAACGGTTCGCAGGCGTATGCCGTTGTGTCACGATAGGTCACAGGCGATCCAGTGGCGTCGACGCCGGCAACAAAGAAAGGCTGCACAGCAAGCGTCGTGTTGACGCCTCCAACACCAGTCAACGAGATGTCCCACGGCATCGCGCGAAACAGAGGCGCGAGCTGCGTGTTCGCAAGCGTGAGCGAGTCGGTAGTGGTGAAGTTCCAAAAGAGTTCCGTCTGCATCGTGATGTCCCATCCGAGGCCACCTGTGCGCGGAGCCTGCATGCCTCCCCACGGCGTCATCTGATCGCCGCGCGCAATGATGCCTGCGCCGCGCGGCGTGAACGATGGAGTGCCGAGCACGCGCACTGCATCGCTGGCCGCAGGATAGGTCGGCGTTGGCGACGCAGTAGGATCCCATGCCGGAGCGCCGAGCGTCGTCTGCGTCTTGATGTAGATTGCGCTCGTGTTGCTAGCGAGCAGAGTCTGCGGATTCGTGGTGACGGGAGCTGGCATGACTACCTCGCGAGTGAGCGGCGTTGTTGAACTTGAATGGTCGCACGGACCGTCTGTTGAACTAGCGTGTTGCCTGTGTCATCTTCGCCTAGCACGAAGTCTTGCGGCGTGATGCCAGATGCAGGCGCGGCATTGTAAATGCCTGTGAAGCTGTAGCCTGGCGTCGCTGCATTGCGAGCATCGAGATTGATGAATCCGAATGTCGGCGAACATAGGATCATGACGATGCCTTCGACGAACGCGCGCAGGCAAGTTTCGTAACTTTCAATCGTGAACGGCGCGACTGTCGACAAAGGCTGCGCATCGCTGTTGCTGTCGTAATAGCCCCAGTCGGAACAGATCGTTATCTCGAGTTCGTGCGTCTGATCGATCGCGCCGAGTGCGTCCGTGATGCGGCCGTCTGTGCGCGTGACTGTGAGTCCGATTGCAGGTTGATTCTCTGCTGCAAACAACGAGCGCTGCGATGTGTAGATGTTCGCAGCTGCAGGCGCCGGCAAGCCAGGCGCGCCCATCGCAGAGAGCCACGATGCATCGCACACTGTTGACCAGTTCGCGACAACGAGAGCGCGCGCAGTCTCTGCGACGATCTGTGCTCCATAGGCTGTTTCAACGATTGGCATTGACGGCCTGTGCGATGTCGAAACGATGCTCCATCTCTGTCGACACTAGGCCGACTTTGCCGCCTTGTGCGACGGCTGTGCGCTGCAGCTCTGCGCGTATGCCCATCGTAAAGGCATTGCCGAAGCGGAGCAAGGGACGCCGTGGTGTCTTGACGCTCACGATCGTTTGCCCTTTCTTGTTTTTCTTGCCGAGCACCGTATGCTTGCGAGGCTTGCGCTTCCACTCGCCGCGCCCCTGGTCATGATTGACTGCATAGGGCACGGCCGTTCCGATGACGACGCCGTTGCTGCTCTTGCCGCCCGAACGCCGAAAGATGTATTCCGGATGCGATGGCAAGCAGAGCGAAGGGTAGAGCCGTTCGTGCGGCGCAACGGCCGGCGAGCTAGGCAATGGTGACCATCGCAGGATAGAGCCTTTCGGCATCGTGGCGCGCCATGTTTTGCCCTTGTGAATGTCTAGCAGCCATCGCTTGATCGGCAGATAGAAACGCTTTTCCATGTAGGTGTATTCTGGCCATCGCGGACCCGTGCTCGCGCCCTCTGTCGCAAACATCTGCTGCCGACTCTTTGCCCAGATCTGTGAGATCGGGCCTGTCTTGTTTCCCCAAAAACGAGACCAGTCATCGGCGTTGCGAATCGATGCCTCGATGATCTCTTTCGCTTTGCCCGTCTCGTCTTTCATCACGATGTAGAACGATGACATCGCAGCTCACATCTTGTCGTTTGCAGCGTTGATCGCCAGGCGCGAGCCGGATGCAATCGATGCGTTGTAGATCTGCTGCGGATAGGTCGCATTCGTGTGCAACAGATTCGGACTGTTGATGCCGGTCGGCCGTGTCTCGCCCATGTCTTGCGGCAGCTTGCGCAGCCTGTCGATGATGCCCTGCGCTTCGTCGTCGAAACGGTCCGCAGCTGTCTGCGAGTTCGTGTTGCGCAGGCGCATGACCTGCGCTGCGAGGCGCAGCAAAATGTATCGTTGGCAAGTGCGATACATCGCATCGGTCGGATGCGCATCAAGCGATGCAAGGTCCACGCCGAGCCCGTAAAGGTAGGCGCAAAGGTCCGCAGCATGATCGATGATGATGTCATCGGCCTGCGTCTCTGTCGGCGAGCTATCGGCTGCAAACGCGAAGCGCGGAACATAGCGGCCGACATCACTGCGCACGACGCCGAATAGGTAGATCTGTGCCATGCTCTCGCTCCCTGGTGCGCTGTCGAGAGACGGCCGGAGGGAACGCCCGACCGCCTCGCGACAACGGGCCGCATAGCGACCTCGTTGCGAACTCGATTAGGCAGAGATGCCCGTGATCAGACGCGACCACTTGTTGCCCTGTCCGCCGAGCACAGTCACGCCGTAGTCGCTTTCGACATGCAGCGCGATGCCCTTCGGATTGTTGGTGTCGTAGCTGTAGATCTGGCCGAGCGCAGCGTTCGGATCCGGCGTGAAAGTCTGCAGGAAACCAGAGTCGCCGTATCCTTCGGCGACCTTGAACAGAGCGACATCGCCATCTGTCATGACGCTCGTTCCGACCTGCGATGCAGCAGTCGGCAGGAACTGCGGCATGACGACAAACTCGATGCCAGGCGTGATGAGCTGCGAGGCAAAGAAAGTGTTGAGCTGCCCGAAGTTCGCAGTGCCAGTGCGGACCTGCGAGAGCGCGCCGCTGACCGTCGCAGCTGCGAGCGAGTAGCCCATCTCAAACACTTGATTCTTCTTGATCAACCGGCGCGCAGTCGTGAGATTGCAGACAGCAACCCAACGGCCGGCCGAGATGTCAGCGCCATCGCGAGCGATGCCTTCAAGAGCCTCGTTGAACGCATCTTGCAGATCGGCCGAGGCAGTGCCGGCATTGGTCGGCGTGATCGGCGCAGCGCCATAGTTTCCGGTATCGGAGAGAGCAGCGCCAACGATCTTCGCGTGATGCTGCCGACCCTGAATCGAGAGCCGATCAGTGTAGCGCGCAACGATGTCTTCGCCACGCGCAGCGAACTCGTCGATCTGCTTCAGCGTGAAGACATTGTAGCCCCACCGGAATAGGCTTGCCTGGTAGCTCGCAGAGGAGATGCGCAGACCGCTCGCCGTCGCAGGAGTGTCGTAGTCGACAGGCTGAATGCCCTGCGCGCCGTCAGTCACGAGCGCATCATTCTCTGCGAAGTAGTGATAGAAACCCTGCCGCGTCGGAACCTTGACGACAGGCGCGAGGCCAAGCGACTCGGTCCCCGTAGCGCCGGCGCGAAAGAGGGAGATGCGCTGCAGAATGCCAGGGCGAAGTGCGCCGGTATTGACGCCAACGGAAGGGAAAGCAAAGGCCATGACCAGACTCCAAAGTGAAAGAAAGCAGAGCGCTGTTGCGCGAGAAAGTTACGGAACGAGGGAGGGCTGAAAGCGAAACAGAAACTGCTCGCCGGCTGCAGCATCCGTCAGCGCGAGGCCCCAGATGTAGTCGCCGGAAGTAGTCGAGAGCGAAGCATCCTGCAGCTCGCCGCCGCCGCCTGCCTGCAGAGCAACAAACATGTTCGCACTAACGCCGCCCGTTCCAGCAAGAGCCTGCACAACGCCGCCGATGGAGTCCACGAGTTCAATCGCAGAGGCCGCGATCTGCGAGGGATAAGTGCCAGGCGTGAGACTGTCGCCGCCGACAGTGATGATGCCATAGGGAATGTCCGTCAGCGCCTGCGCGATGCCGATCGTGTTCTGCGCAGTGAGCGTGACGCAGCATCCCTCTTTGCTCGTTAGATCCTCTTCGATCTGGTTGATCGGATTCGGAGTCTTGTAGGTCAGATTGCCAAGTGCCATTGTTGAACTCGTTGTGAAGTGTGAGCGCGCCGAAGCGCAGAGAGATTAGGGAACCTGCGTAGGATAGAATCGCAGCAGAAACTGTTCGCCGGCTGCAGCATCTGTGAGCGCTAGGCCCCAGTTCCAGTTGCCAGGCGTTGCAGTCGCAGCGACGAAGTGCGACGCGCCGCCGATGGAAACCAACGCGCCTGCGACAACGCCGCCTGTGCCGGCCGTGGCCTGCACGACGCTGCCGAGCGAGTCGACAATCTCGAGTGCGCTAGCTGCGACAGGGCCGACGCCAGTGCCATCGAGAGACGACGCGCCAACGACAACAACGCCGTAGGGAATCTGCGTTTTGGTAGTCGCAAGCGACACCTCGTTTTGCGCAGACAAGCGCAGGCCGTGGCCCTCGTAATCGGAGAGATTCGCCGTCAACAGATTGATCGGATTCGGGGTCTTGTAGGGAAGTATGCCGAGAGCCATTTTCTACCTCGTGTTGTGCGTTAGCGAGCGCGCGCGTTGCGCAACTCGAGCACGGAATCCGGAGTGCGGCCGAAGCGAATCCACGATGCAGCCTGCCAATGCGCGATGCCCTCTTTGTCCGACAGCTCACAGATGCGCGACCACTGGTCATCATCGGAGAGAGCATCGAAGCGCTTGCCGTCTGCGATGCATTCGGCGAGCGACGCGCCGCGCGACATCGGCCCGATCGGAGCAACCTTGCGCGGAGCAGCTGCAGGCGCAGCAGACATCGGGCGCGCCGTGTGGCCGAGATCCTTCAACAGCGACTCGAACTTGCCATTGCCGGAGAGATACGCATCGCGCAGCAGAGCCTCCGTCGCCGGCGAGACACTGCGATTGCCGAGCGAAGACTTGACGACGAACGCAGCGCGAGCGCGCTTCTCTGCGAGCAGGGCCGAGCGCAGACGCTTGACCTCGTCGGCAAGCATCGCTTCGTCTGCCTTGTCGAGTTCGTCCTCTGTCTTTTCCATGTCGGCAGCGCGCTGCATCTCTGCAACGGCAGCAGCCTCGATCGCCTCTGCATCTTCGTCTGCAGCGACAGTCTCCATCTCCATCGCCTTGTGCGCCTCTTCGTGAGCTGCGCCGAACAGCTTGCCGATCAGCTCGTCGATAGCAGCCTGCTCCATTCCCTGGTCGGCACAGTATGCCGCAAACTCTGCACTAGTCATCTTCATCGTGTTACCTTCGGAGAGAGAAACGCCGCGCATGTCGGCAACTGGAATCTGCTGCGCCTTGACCTGCGGAATCGTGACGAATGAAACTTCACCGATCGCGAACGGATACGCCGGCGCGCTCTCGCGTTCCGTCGATGCCCAGGCGCGAATGTTCGGAGAGACATAGGGCACTTCGCCATCATCGAACGCTGCGAGCCATCGCGGACTAGTGATGTCCAGTCCGCCATAGATCATGCGTGGCGCGCTCTGCGACAGGCCGTGCGCAGCTGCCTCTGCTTGCGTGAGCACTCGGATGCGGCGCAGGTAGCCTGCGGCCGTGCCGTCTTTCGTGTGCTCGATTGCGATCGCCGGCGCGAAGTCTGTGAGCCATCTTTCGAGCGACGCAACAGCATCGTCGAATGTGAAGCGCAGCAGATCCGGATCCGTTGACTCTGCATCGAAACGCCACTCCATGCCATGCGCGAAGATCGGCCCTTCGGGAATCAACGAAACCCAACGCAGATCGCCATCGTCGCCGAGGGCAACAGAGCGAGTCTTGATCTTGAAGCGAGCGGAGTGCATGCGTCGCAGGATGCAGCAGCGCGAGCATCGTGACTAGATGCTCTGTGTTGACATCGGGCGCGCTTGCGTAGCATACGGCGCGCAAGCGTGGCGTGATCTGCTGCGCTGCTCCGCACTGGTATTCTTTTGGAGGCTGCATGCTCACGAACAGACAACGCGCCATCGTCGACGAACTTCGCAAAGGTCACGCCATCGATGTCCACTTCTCGCCGCGCGAGATCGCAAAGCGCATCGGCATGTTCGGAGATCATGCTGTGCGATTGGAGCTAGGGCGCATGATCATCGATGGAGAAATCTTGTCTGTCATCGATGCGCGAGGCGTGCGGCCGGCGCGATTCAAGCTGCGCAGCTGCGACTGCGTTGCCTGCAAACTCGACTAGGCAATCGGCGAGTAGATCGCGAACCAACCGCAACGGCAACGGCCCACGCCGCCTTTGCACTTCGGATCCGGCAATGGAGGCAGTTTCAACTTGCCGCCGCTCACGAACTTCGCCGGCACTACTTCTTGACCGTCTGCTGCAGCGCAAACATCGCAGCGCTCTTTGTCCGGCACAGACGAACGGATCAGCTTGCTCGGCACCATGCCCTGCGCCTCCGGCGTCGCAGCATAGGTCGATGTGCGCACTGCGCCCTCTAGCACATTGCGCGACTCGAATGCAGACGACGCTAGGCCTTCCATCGTGATGCGCGATGACCAGGTCGACATGTCTGCGCCGCCGAGAATCGCATTCTCGACATCTGTCTGCACACGATTCGCGATTGTTTCGCCGGCCTGCTGCGTTAGTGCTGCAGCTCGTGCAAACTGCGAGTCAGCCTGGCTTGCCATCATCTGCGAGATGCCTGCTGCCGTCTCTGCAGAGACAGCTTCGCCAACGACTGCAGCTCGCTTCGCGCGCTTGGCCTCTTGCGCGACTTCCGATGACAGCGCCGTGCGCAGATTCGCAGCCTCTTCCGTCAACACTTTCTGGTATGCAGACGCATAGTAGTTCCACAGCTCATCTCGCTCGCCAGTTTGCCAACCGTTCGCGAGCGCTTTCTGCACAGCCTTGCGATGCAGCTTGGCAACAGCATCGATCTTCATCTGCGTTTGCAGGTCGAGATTCTTGCGTGCGTCGGCGAGTGCAACCCAAGCGACGACTTGCTCCTCCGGTCGCAGCTCACGATAGGTCACGAACTCGGCAGCGTTCGCATCAAGCACTAGCACGCCTTCGCTGTCGCTGTCGGATAGATCGCCGTGGCCCGTAGCGGAGTCATGCAGGCGCGCTGCGCGTTGATGCGCGCCCGTCGCATAGGCATGCAGCAGAGAGCGACACCACTCGCGACAAGCATCGCCGCCGCGCAACTGGTAGGCATGCCACACAGGGCCGCGCACCTTGAACGATTGCGCCTGCGACACGCGCGGATACTCATCTGCGAAGTAGCGCGCCAGGCGCAAGATGCGCGACCATGCGATGCGCTTGCCTGCTGCTAGGTCACGAGCAACGAGCAGCGCGCCGTTGTCGTTTGTGCGTCCCTTCGTTGCGGCGCGATGCGCATCAAGCGCAGCCTGCGCAGCTGCGCAGACACGGTCCGGCACTGTCACATCCGGATGCTCTGCGAGCGAGGCTGCGAGCCAGATCGCATTGTCGGAATCGCTTTCTGCCATCATCGACTCGCGCGCCTCTGTTGCTGCAGGCGCGAACGCTGCGCTGTCGCCGATCGCGGCCGGCACTTCGATGTTCCCATCGAGCACCACGCTAGGCGCAGCTGCAGGCGCAACAGTTCCGGTAGCAGGCGCAACAGTTCCGGTAGCAGTTCGGGTAGCAGGCGCAGCAGCTACAACGCCGGCCGATGATGCAGATTGTGCGTCGACCATCGCGCGCGCAGATGCCTCCGAAATGCCTGCAGCCTGCAGCAGCAAGATCGCTGCATCGGGCGCGAGCGGCGCAGGATTCGCCTCTGTCTTCGTGAGCGATGCGAGCACTTGCTGCGCGACCTGCAGCGAGCCAACGAGCAGAGGCGCAGGCGCATCCTCTGTCGCTTCCACTTTCTCAACTTCGGGCGCGCCGATGATCTTGCGTGCCCATGATTCGTCGTCCGGTCCCTTCGTGAGCAATCCGGCCTGCACGCCCTGCACATATGCCGCCCATCCATCGAGCCCAGTTGTCATCTCTGCAGAGATCGCGCGCACGATAGGCAGCTTGCCGCGATAGCCATACTGCGCTGCAAGCCATTGGAACATGCCGCGCGAAGCACGCTCAAAAATGCCATTCATCCATGCGACTGCTTTGCGCGATGATGTCGAATCTAGCGTTTCTGCCATCGCGCGCGAGCCAAACTGCGAGATGCCGGCAAGCGGCGCGTTCAACTTCTTTTCGATCTGGCGATCGAGATACTCGAGCTGCGCGATGACATCCGGCGGCGACCCGCTAGGATACTTCATCTCGACATCTACTTGCTTCGGCCGCAACAGATACTTGCGTTGCCCGTCTTGAAACTGCTGCCCGAAAGTGTTGAACGAAGCGATGTCATCTTCGCTCACGCTCGGCTCGTAACTGATGTCTAGAAAGCCCCACGACAACTGGTTATAGATGCCGGCGTTGATCAGCGTTTGTTTCCACAGCTCGAAAGGCTGCAGGCAATCGCGCAAGATGGACCGGCCCTCGAACTCGCCTGCGCCGGCAAAGCCATGCACGACATGCACCAGGTCAACAGCATCGATCTCGTCGTATCCGTTCGGAGTCGAGAAGCGAACGCCGCCGAGCAGATACGCATTCGGGCGCCACAGCATCACTGCGTTGTGCGCGATAGGATACCATTCGACAGCACCACCATCTAGCAAGCGCGGCGTCATCAATCCGAATCCGATGAAAGCATCGAGCAACGGATAGGCCCACAATGCGTTGCTGCCTTCAAGCATGCCATCGTAAACGATCGCATCATCGATGCAGGCCGTGCGGCATAGGTCCATGAATCGTTCCGCATCGGCGTCCGGCTCTGTGCGATGCGGCCAATGGATCTCTTTCGGCAGTGATGCGCCCTCTGGGATAGCCCAGTAAACTGCAGCCGCGATGCCGACATGCGTCTCCATCATCTCGCGATACTTGCCCGCAAGCCCGCCGATGCCGCGCCGGTCCATCGGAATGAACGACAGATTCGGGTCTGCGTCCGGCATGCCTCCGCGAAAGTTTCTAGCGGAGATCAGATTCGCGCCGAGCGCGGCGCGATCGGAAGTGATGACATTGCCTCGTGAGTCTCGAATAGGCGCTACCATACTGTTGACCTCGCACTGTGAGATGTAACGCCGAGCGTCGGCTTGCGACTTGTGACCTGCACGCCGAAGCGCTCGGCACCATACCATGCCAGAGCGTGCGCACAAACGCAGTCATCGTGCATGCTCGATGGAGCGCCATAGACGACACGGCCGGCGCGCACATCGTATTCAAACGCTTCTAGCTCTGCTCGATGCGGACCGTCTAGCACAGTCGTTCGGCCCTGCTGCAACGCCAGGGCGAGGCCTTCCATGATCCCTTGCTTTGATGCATTCGAGAAGATGAATGGCTCGCAGTAGATTCGCGCAGCTGTGATCTGCTCGCCGACTGCATCGCCCACGCCAGTCGCATCGTAAACGACACAGGCCTTTGATGCCTTGCCAACGATGCGCAGCAGCTGCTCGATCAGCGCGCCATAGGACAGGCCGTGCCATCGATGCAGCTGCGCGACATGTCTGTTGCGATCTAGTCCAACGAGCACAGCGAAGTCTCGTTTGCGCGCGATGTCTAAACCCCACACTGCGACAGGCGCGCCGGATGCCTTGCCGTTGCACAGCTCTGTGCATGCGCGGATTGCGTCAACGCCAAACGGATTCGCGCCATCGTCTGCAGGCTCGCAGTAGTAGAGCTCACGAAAGATCGCATGCGGCAACGAGCGCTCTGCTGCGTCGACATCGGACTGCGCAAAGACGCCGGCCGCAACAGCATCATCGGCAGTCAAGCGATGATAGGCAAAGCCCTTCTCGCCGGACTCGCCGCGCCTGCTCCACTGGTAGTGTCGATTACTACGGCCGCGCACATTGCCGATCAGACGCATCGGGCCGCGCGTGACAGTCGTTGTCGAATAGACAGCATCGACTGCATCATCTTTCATTCGCGATGCTTCATCGAGCACGGCACTCGAGACGGCCGAGCCATAGAGATTGTCCGGCTTGTCTGCGCTGCGAAACGACCATCGCCGTTCGCCTGGTCCGATGATCGTGCGTTCGGAGAGCAGCTGCCGAAAGCCTGGCACGCCGCGCAGCAGCTTCCATGCCTCGCGATAGGCCATCTCGCTCTGCGAGAATACGGGAGCAACCCACCAATGCTCGCCGTCTGCAGGGCCGCGCATCATCTGCCCGATCTGCCACACGATGCAGCCTAGCGTCTTGCCTGCCTTCGTCGTGCTCTCGATGCAGACGATGCGGCGAGGATCGCACACGGCCGCACGCTGCGCCCGATAGAGCGGAGGCAGATTGAACGGCACCAGGGCATCACTCATCTGCGCTGTTCGGATCTGTTGCATGCAGCTCGCCGATGCGATCGACGACCGGAATCGTCACATCGAATCGCACTGCTTTGCCGGCGCTCGTGATGTCGACCTCTTTGCGCGTCGCTGCATCGAGGCCGAGCAGCTTGGCTCTGCGCTCCTCTATGCGCAGCACTGTGTCGACAGCGCGCTCGTTGCCGTTGCGGACCTTCTCCCATAACGCCACAAGCATGCGATCTAGGCGCGCGATCTGCTCGGCAGTGGCGATCGCTGCGACCTCGTGCGTTGCAGCTGTTGCGTCTTCACGAGCACGCGCGAGCATGCGCGAGACGATGCTCTGCGACAGACCTAGCTTGCTGCCGATCTGCTGCTGCGTTAGGCCTGCAATGCGCAGCTCCCATGCGCGACGCCGGAACTCGATGCGCTGCTCGCGCGTGAAACTCACGACAGCAACTCGGGCGTGTTACCTGTCGCGCGATGCCATCGCTCGATTGCCACAGCTGCATACGCCGGCGCGATTTCGATGGCGCGACATGACAGGCCTGCCATCTCGCAAGCGATCATCGTCGTGCCGCTCCCATTGAAAGGCTCGAATACGATGCGCGTGCCTTTGTGCGACAAGCGATCGAGAAAGCGGCACCAGACGGACAACGGTTTCGGACAGCTGTGATCGAGTTCCCTGCGCAGCTCTGCATCTTCGCGAGACATCAAAGCGTTGATCGCATCCGGATGGCATCCCTCGCCGTGCGCGAGTTTCGGATCTGCGCCATAGGCAAGCACTGGTTGCCATCCTGTGAAACCCCACGGACCTCGCCCAGTGCCCACGCCATAATACCAACATAGCACCCACGCCGGCGCAGGGTAGAGCCACAGTTGCGGCACGCCAGGCGTGAGCGCAACGACATCGCAACGATCGCGCGCAATGGGCAGGAACTTCGCGATCAGCTCGACAAGCGCAGCGCGCGAATCGTTGTGCGTATCGTAATCGAAATCAACGCCATAGGGAGGATCAGTGAAGCAAAGATCAGCGCGCTCGCCATCGAGCACACGATCGACATTCTCTGCGATCGTGCAGTCGCCGACTAGCAGCCGATGCTTGCCCAGTTGCCACAGCTGCCCATGCTCGACTTGCCACTTCTCGCGCAGCTCGTTGCGATTGCCTTCGTCGACTTCGACATCTTCGATTGCTGTGATCGGCTCGAGTTCCGGAATCGCATCAAAGCCTGCAAGCGAGATGTCGAATCCGTCATCGCGAATGGAGCGCAGCTCCTCTGCGAGCATCGCATCGTCCCATCCGGCCTGCAGCGCGAGCTGATTATCGGCGAGCACATAGGCGCGCCGTGCTGTGTCGCTCCATCCGGACACATCAATGCAGGGCACGCAGCCGGCCGGCACATCTTCGCCGCTAGGCAGATGCAGCACGCGGCCCTGGCCATAGAGCAGGCGCGCAGCAGCGAGACGCCCGTGGCCTGCGACAATGCCGTTCGCATTGGCGAGAATCGGCTTCGTCCAACCCCATTCGACGATCGACGCCGCGACCTGTGCGACCTGGGCATCGCTGTGCGTCCGCGCGTTGCGAGCATAGGGCAACAGCTGCGAGATCGGCACGAACGCCGAAGGTATGTCGCGCGAGAGATGCGGCGAATCGGGCGCGCCTCGCTTCGGAATCGGAACCAGATCAGACATGTGTCGCTCCCTTGTGACGCCTGGCATGATGATGATCGGCCATGATGCTGTCAACGCAACAGACTTCGCGCATCGATCGTGCGACTTTGTAACCATCTGTAACCATCACTGGTTACACATCGCGACCTGCGCAGATGCGCATAGATGCTTGCTTTGCGCGCTGTAACCATCGCCGTTTGATCTCTGTAACCATGTAACCATGAAATAGTAATAGTATGTTTTTGGAGGCATCTCGCGACTGCAGACAAAGGCGCGAGATTGAGAGAGAGAGAGTGCTATCGCGCCGATGGTTACACGGTCCAAAAACGCCGCGCATCGTGTTGAGTTCACAGAGCAAAGTGCCGTAACCAACGGCCGGTTACACGGTCACAGATCTCGAGTCTGTTGACACGCTAGCGTTGCGTTGCGTATGCTCGCCCTCCCCACAAGCTGCGAGGATGGAACATGCGCGAGGCGATAGACGAGTTTGCGAAAGCGTGCCGAGAGAGAGGGCTAGAGATAGGCGAGCCAGTCGGCGACGGCGAATGGCACAAGGTCGAGATCTCCGGCAAAGCAGGCGGCAAGGCAGGGCGCTACAGACTGCATCTCGATGGCTTGCCTGCAGGCGCGATCTGCAACCATGCAGACGGCCGAGGCACAGAGCGTTGGAAGTTCGGCGGCACAGTCACGATGACCATCGAGCAGCAGATGCAGCATCGCGCAGAGATGGATCGCAAGACTGCAGCTGCAGAGGCAGCGCGAGCTGCGAAGCAAGAGGCTGTTGCTGTCGCAGCAGATGACAGATGGAACGCCACGCCAACGGCAAGCGACTCACATGCCTACCTGGTGCGCAAGCAAGTGCGCGCATGGGGCCTGCACGCCGATGGAGATGCCTTGCTCGTGCCGATGCGCAACGAGCATCGCGCAGTTCGCAGCCTGCAGTCGATCACGCCAGAGGGACAGAAACGCTTTGCGGCCGGAGGCCAGACGATCGGCCTGTGCTATTCCATCAAAGGCGACGGGACACGGCCGGATGTCATCGCGATCTGCGAAGGTTTCGCAACGGCCGCTAGCGTGCGCGAGGCGACTGGCTTGACGACGCTCGCATGTTTCACATGCGGCAATCTGTTGCCGGTCGCAGAGGCAGTGCGCAGGCGATTGCCGGAGGCAGTGTTGCTGCTCTGCGCAGACGATGATGCAGCGACGCGAGGCAACCCAGGCATGGCAAAGGCGCGAGCAGCTGCAGACGCCGTGCGCGGCATTGTCGTTGCGCCGCGATTCGGAGCAGATCGCGCCGATGGAGCAACAGACTTCAACGACCTGCATTGCGCAGCAGGCCTTGCCGAAGTTCGCCGGCAAGTGTTCCGCGCATTGGAGCAGACGCACGATGCAGAGATGATGCCGCCTCCGCTCGATGACCTGCGCGCGATGGCAGAGACAACGAGCGAGGGCATGCCGGAAGGCTACTGCGAGCGGAGCGGAGGATTGTTTCTAGCACGCCGGACCGATGACGGCATCGACTACGATCGCATCTGCTATCCTGCGATCCATGTTGTTGCGCGAAGCGAAGACATCGAGACACGCGAGCGCTTCGTGCTGTTGCGATGGAACGACACGCAAGCGGAGATCAGCCAGGCGCGAGCGCTGCAGGCGCGCTACTTGCCGGAGCTGTCTGCGCAGGGCGCAGTCGTCACGAGCAACAACGCTCGCGCCGTTGTCGAGTATCTGGACAAGGCACTTGAGCATCATGCACGGTCCGGCATTCCGCTAGAGTATCTGTGCCGCTCGACTGGATGGTATCAAGAGCAGACTTGTTTCGTGCGCGGATACGACGCCGCGCATGTAGAGCCATCGCGACCTGCGGAGCTGCGCGCGCCGCGCATAGGCGGCGATGTAGAGGGCGCACAGATTGCGCTGCTGCAGGCCATACGCAAGCGCGGCACGCTCGATGCATGGAGAGCAGCGATGCAGCCCATCGTGCTCGCCAATCCGCGCGTTGCGCTCGCGCTAGCAGCTGCAGCTGCGCCGCCTCTGTTGCGCATCTTCGATGGAGTCGCAGAGCCTTTCTGTCTCGACCTGTGTGCAGAGAGCAGCGTCGGCAAGACGAGCACGCTTGCGATGTGCGCATCGTTGTGGGGCAGCACTGGCCTATTCCAAAAATGGAACGATACGCTCACAGCGCAAGAGCGCCTAGCCGGATGCCTGCGCGGATTGCCTCTGCTGCGCGACGAGTCGCAGCTCGCTGATCCGTTGCAGGTCGGCAAGTCCGTTTACGACATCACGACGAAAGTGGGCAAGTCGAGAGGGACGATCGCCGGCATGCAAGATCGCGTGACATTCGAGAGCATTCTGATCTCGACCGGAGAGACGCCAGTGGCATCGATGGTAGAGGCAGGCGGGCATGTCGCACGATGCGTCACGATCTGGGGCCATGTCTTCGAGGAGCAGGGCAAAGAGCAGGCGGCGAAGATCCATGCAACGCTGTCTGCGACGGCCGAGAATCATGGGCACGCAGGCGCAGAGCTAGTCGATCTGCTCGTGCGCATGGGCGCAGCAGGGCACGCCGCATTGCGCCGCGATTATCTCGCCAGTGCGGAGCACTTCGCGCAGCTGCTCGGCACGATTGCGCCAGGTAACCAAACGACAGCGCGCATTGCCAAGCATGTCGCTCTGCTAGAAGTCGCATGGTCGTTGCTGTGCAGAGCATCGGGCCTGCAGTGGAACTCGCCTACGCTGATCGGCAAGCGCGATCTGTCTGCGATACTCGAGCGGAGCAGCAACGCCGACAAGCTGATCTCTGCGCGCGACAGTGTGCTCGCATGGATCAATGCGAATCCGGACCGTGTGCAACGCGAAGACATGCGAGCGCAGTCATCGCAGAGCATCATCGCGCGAGTGACACGCAAGGCAGGCTCGCCGCCTGTCGCCTACTTGATTCCGGACACACTGCATGCGCAGATCAAGCTGCTAGGCCACCATGTAGAGGCAACAATCGCCGGATGGATCGAGCGCGGATACCTGGTGAAACCAGAGAGCAGCGACGGCAGCAAGGGCCGAACGCACAGCGCGCGCATCGGAGGCGGCGTTGCGAAAGTCTATCGCCTGTCTGCAGAGCTGTCGCTGCAGTGCGCCGACGAACCAGAGAGCACGGCCGGCGGTATTCTTTTGCCGTCGCGTTTCGACGAAGAGCCGCCCTTCTAGCAGCGCAAACCCGCATAGATGCTAGCGTTGCGGCTGTTTCACTTTCTTTGTTTCTGTTGTTGCTATCCGAAACAGATCTGTTATCTTGTTTGCACGGTCGAGAGAGACCGGAACGCACACAGGATCACAGATGAACGCACTAAGTAACAAGATAGCCGCCCTTACGACTGCACAGATCGCCGAGATCGCAACTGCAATGTTTGCAGATGTGCGCGACGAAGCGACAGATGTGCTCGATGCTTGCCTTGCCGAGCTGGAGCGCCGACTTGCAGAGGCCGACTTCGTTGCTCTTTGCGACAGGCTCTATGCGAGCAACTAACTTTCTTTGCCCAATGTGTTGACAAGCGCAACGGACTAGGCCAAAGAGACCAAACCCCACGCCGAAAGGCACAACGATAGGATTGACCATGACGACTCAGACCCAGATTGCCGAACTGACCGCCGCTGTTGAGACCGCCCGCACGGCACTGCGCGCGACCTATGCAAAGCATCCCGCAAGCGTGAGCAAGCGTGCGCAGCTCGCGATTGCAAAGGCCCGCCACGCTCGCGCCGTTGCGCAGCTCGCGCTTGCTACTGCTACCGAGTGCGAGCGCGCCAACTGGTTTGCCATTGAAGTTCGCGACACTGCCGCGCTGATCGCACACTTCGCGCGCTAGTCGCAGGGCACGGCCCTCGCGCAGCTCGCCGCTGCGCTGCGACACTCCCCACGCGCAACAGCGCA
>Ga0114969_10001904_pt1 | contig 17419 bp, 15 predicted proteins | sample M_130807_MF_Meta_FD_87316 | JGI IMG/M metagenome (GOLD analysis project Ga0114969, IMG submission 87316) | Freshwater microbial communities from Lake Montjoie, Canada to study carbon cycling - M_130807_MF_MetaG | ecosystem: Environmental > Aquatic > Freshwater > Lake | place: Lake Montjoie...
GGATTTGGGTGGTATTCCACTCATCCAACATTCGATGGCCATTGCCTGTGAATCGAAAGCGTTTGATGCAGTTGTATTAAGTACGGATTTAATAGAAGCCATTGAATTGGCTAAACAGCAATATCCAAAAATAGAGATTCCATTTGTTCGTCCCGACCATTTGTGTGGCGATAAGACTACCCACGTTGAGGTTATCAATCATTTGCTCCATCACTATGAAACTGAAAATAGGACAATCAATCACCTTGTTTTATTGCAACCAACTACTCCTTTTCGCTTAAAAGAAGAAATGTTGGAAGGGGTAAAATTACTAAAGAATGGTGCTGACTCAGTGATTGGTGTTTCACCAGTAATGCACCATCCTGCAGATTATTTATTCAAAAATAAACAAGGAAAAATTGAATACTTAATGCCTGAATTCAAGGCAAGTCGCAGACAAGATTTCCCCGATATTTATTTTAACAACGGTGCTTTTTATGGCTGCAGTACTGCGTTTTTTAAAACCACCCAATCGTTTTTTGATGAGAATAGCGAATTGTTAATCATGAGTGAAAATGCATTGATAGATATTGATACTGCATTTGATATGAAATTGGCCAGAGCTTTGGTTTAATTAAAAATTATAAGAATATATATGAAACCTTATTTTGAAATAAAAGGAAGAAAAATTGGATATGACTTCGATCCATTGGTCATTGCCGAAATAGGAATAAACCATGAAGGCTCGCTTAAAACAGCACTCGAAATGGTAGATGCTGCTTATGCGGCTGGTGCCGAAATTATAAAACACCAAACCCATATTGTTGCCGACGAAATGGCTGGCGCTGCTAGGAAGACCATTCCAGGCAATGCAACCGTTTCCATTTATGATATTATGGAGCGTTGCGCATTGAATGAAGAAGAAGAATATGAAATGATGCGCTATACTGAATCAAAGGGCATGATTTTTATAAGTACCCCATTCTCTAGAGCTGCAGCAGAAAGATTAAAGAAATTTGATATACCTGCCTATAAAATTGGATCGGGCGAATGCAATAATTATCCTTTGTTGGAGCATGTGGCATCCTTTGGCAAGCCAATCATTTTGAGCACGGGTATGAATACAATTGAAAGTGTTGAGAAGGCCGTTAATATTTTTAGGAAACACAATTTGCCATTTGCATTGTTGCATTGCACCAATGTGTATCCTACCCCACCGGAATTGGTAAGATTAGGGGCTATGAATGAGCTAGAACAGCATTTTCCAGACGCTGTTGTTGGCTTATCAGATCACACCTTAAACAATTATGCTTGTCTTGGCGCTGTAGCAGTTGGTGCTTCTATTCTCGAGCGACATTTTACGGATAGCATGGACCGTCCTGGTCCAGATATTATTTGTTCAATGGATACCAAAGCCATGAAGGAATTGATAGAAGGTTCTAAAATTTTGAAATTAGAAAGAGGCGGACATAAAGGTCCAGTAAAAGAAGAACAACCCACCATTGATTTCGCATTCGCTACTGTTGTTGCAATCAAAGATATCCATGAGGGTGATGCTTTTACAGAAGAAAATATTTGGGTAAAGCGCCCAGGTACAGGCGAAATACCAGCTGAGCGATACAATGAATTATTTGAACTAAAAGCGAATCAATTTATTTCATCAGATACTCAAATCGAATGGTCGCACACCATGCCCAAAAACGCATAAGGGTGTTTATTAGTTTTATTTAGCAGTAGTTATTACTGTATTAACTTTGTAAAAATTTATTTCCTTATAGGAAACAAACAATGGGCAATAAAAAAATCGTTTTTTTAACTGGCACGAGAGCGGATTTCGGGAAATTAAAATCCTTGATTGAAGTGGTACTTAAAGCGCCAAATTTGGAGGCACATATTTTTGCGACTGGTATGCACATGGATTCTAAATATGGCAGAACAGTTGACGAAATCCAAAAATGTGGTTATCCTAATATTTTTAGTTATATCAATCACCATGAATACGATAGTATGGACACCATATTATCAAAAACAATTGATGGCTTTTCGGGCTATGTCAAAGAATTAAAACCCGATTTAATCATTATTCATGGCGATAGAGTTGAAGCATTGGCAGGCGCTATTGTTGGTGCATTAAATAATATATTGGTGGCGCACATCGAAGGTGGTGAAGTTTCTGGTACCATCGATGAATTGATAAGACATGCTGTAAGCAAAATGAGCCATGTCCATTTTGTAGCGCATGAAAGAGCTAAAATGCGTTTAATTCAAATGGGCGAAGTTCCAGACTCCATCTTTGTAATTGGTTCGCCCGATGTAGATGTAATGTTGTCGAACAAATTACCTGAATTGCAACTTGTAAAGGATTATTATGAAATACCTTTCGATGCCTATGCCTTGGTGATGTTCCATCCCGTTACAACAGAGTTTGATCAAATTGATGAGCAATCGAAACAATTGGTAGATGCATTGATTGAATCCGAAAAAAATTATGTGGTGGTATTTCCTAATAACGATATGGGAAATGATTACATTTTGCGTAGTTTCAAGAGATTTCAAAACAATTCTAAGTTTGTAATTTATCCTTCGTTGCGTTTCGAATATTTTTTAATTTTATTGAAAAATGCTGAGTTTATTATCGGTAATTCGAGTGCTGGTATTCGCGAAGCACCTTATTATGGCGTGCCAACGATTAATATTGGAAGCCGTCAGAATAACCGTTCATTGGCAAAAGATATTATCAATACCAACTATAGTACTGAATCTATCTTAGCAGGCATATTGAAAGCAGGAACATTAGCACTAGAGCCTATCCGACATTTTGGAGAAGGCAAAAGTGACGAACTATTTATGTTTGAATTGAAAAAGGAATCATTTTGGAACATTCCTAAACAAAAGTATTTTCTTGATCATAAAATTTAATTGGTTTTAATTAACGTTCTATATGTTTTTTGTCAATATGCTTACTTTGTGAGCCTATATCTCTTTGGAATAAAAAAGGGTACTAAAACGTATTTATCTGGCAAATGCTTAATTGATAGGCCCCAGGGTAGTCACCTTTTGGTTGGGAAAGATCACCAAGACAGATTAGTTATTCTGAGATATTATTATAGACTAATTGTCTGTCTGTTTTCTAAAAATTCTTACGATGTGGTTCTTGAGAATAACAACCACATTGCATTGTACGATGAGGTACAAGTGGCAGAGCCAAGGCTAGATTTTATTTACAAAATGACGGGTCATCGTCCGGGTATCTACCTTAATAAGCAAAGGCTTCTAAATTTCAATCTTAAATGGATTGATAAAATGGCACTTGTTTTAGTATACACTCCAATAACACTCATTTTTATGCCGTTTATGTTATCAAAGAGACGAGCGTTGGTTGCTTTGTTGATACATGAAATTCACGAGCAAGCCATTATTATGTTAATTTGCAAAAAATACCAAATAAAACATCTTTATTATTCATGTATTTTCGAGAAAGATTCTAATGCAGCAGCTTATTTATTGCAAAAATCAAATATCTATATCACAAAAAACCCCTCCGAAGACCCTCTCTATTATCATAACCAAATCATTATTGCGGATGAATTGGGGATATGCAATGACTATCAATGGGAGGAAATAAATGCCTACAAAGCAACCATGTTTGTTAACAAATTCAGCCAGTGGTTGCCCGAGCGATTTGAATACATTAAAAAAATAAATAGGGTCGTGAAGGCAGACGCTAAAAATGTCATTGGGTTGTATTCTAGTGGTGTTTGGTTAGATAAGTATTTAGATAATAATCTTACCTATAAAGCATACGACTCCTACACAGCAAGGGAAGAACTTGAAGTTTATTTGAAAGAATTTATCATAACAAATCCAAACTACAAGCTGAAAATATTTTTGCATCCAATGGAAAAGAAAAAGGAATATTCTGAAATTGTAAAAAGATATTACAAAGAAAAATTTCAAAATATTCCACACACGTTTGCTGATATAGAATGTGAAACAATGAATATGTTTGATGAATGTGAGGTTGCAATATCAGTTTTTTCAGGTATTCTGATTTACCGGTTTTATGCTGGGATGAAGGGTTATTTTTATAATCCACATTTTCCTAATTTTCCGATTCTTGATAGCACATTTCAGAATATTTGCATTAAAGACAAAACACAGCTATTTCAAGAACTTAAAGAAGCAATGCTTATGGATGCATTGAGCTTTAACAAATTTAAGCTAAAAGGGCACTTTAATTACGATAAAAGTCTAGAAAAAATACAGCAACAATTGGCCAGTTGAATGATAAATAAACCAACAAAAAATGCAGAAAAGAGCTAGAATAATAGCAAGAATAGATGTTAAAAATGAGTATGTGATTAAAGGCATTCATTTAGAGGGGTTAAGAAAAGTGGGTGATCCTATAGAACTAGCTCGCAAATATTACCATGCCGGTGTCGATGAAATACTATTCATGGATGCCGTTGCAAGTTTGTATGGACGCAATAATCTATTTCACATCATTGAAATGGCATGCCGCGAAGTATTTATTCCAATTACCATTGGCGGAGGCATTCGTTCAGTTGAAGACATCGATAAAGCCCTTAAATCGGGAGCAGATAAAATATCTTTAAACACCCAAGCCATTAAACAACCTGAATTAATTACTAAGGCAGCTGAAATTTATGGTTCACAATGTATTGTTGCTTCAATTGAGGCCAAGTATAAAAATGGATGGTGGGAAGCTTATGTCGATAATGGTCGTGAAGAAACAGGCATCGATGTAGTTGAATGGGCGCAAGAATTAGAACGTTTAGGTGCTGGTGAAATTCTTTTAACTTCTGTAGACATGGAAGGCACTAAAAAAGGATTTGATCAAGCGCTTATCGAACAAGTTTATAGAAAAGTAAATATTCCAGTAATAATTAGTGGTGGTGCAGGTTCACCTGCTCAGGTTGCAGCACTTGCAAAGCACGTTGATCTAGATGCAGTTGCATTCGCATCTATTTTGCATTATAACACCTATACTGTCAATGAAATTAAGGAACAACTAGTTACTGAGGGCATGAATGTTAGAATATAATATGAGTAAAAGAGTAGCAGTTTTAGATTATGGAATCGGAAATGTAAGGAGTCAACTAAATGCGTTAAAACACATTGGTGTTGATGCTGAATTAACGGCAGATAGGACTATTATTTTGAATGCAAATGCCGTCATACTTCCAGGCGTTGGCGCCTTTAAACATGGCATGGAAAACCTAAACACACATGGCTTAATTCCTATTATTAATGATTTTATTGCAACGGGTCGACCTTTTCTAGGCATTTGTTTAGGCATGCAATTACTTTTTGATGAAAGCGATGAATTCGGTTATAGTCAAGGATTAGGTTTAGTAAAAGGAAGTATTAAAAAGTTAATCAACGAGGATATAAAAGGATTAAAATTACCACATATTGGTTGGACACCAATTAATCCTACAAATAACAGAAATTGGACTGGCACACTTTTGAATGAGATACCTATTGACACACCTTATTATTTTGTACATTCATATGCCGCCATTCCAAGTGATATAAATGATTCCTTAGCGACCGCGCAGTTTGGTGCCAATCCATTTTGTTGTGCTGTCGAAAAAAACAATATTTACGGTACGCAGTTTCATCCCGAAAAAAGTGGCGAAATGGGCCTCAAGATTCTAAAAAATTTCATTGATAAAATGAAATAAGAAAAGCACTGAACATTATACAACAAACGCCAAGTTTAAACTTGGCCAAAATATTAAAATAAAAAATTAACCATATGACGAAACCAGCAAAGGAAGCCTATTATGGCCTGCCAAGTGAAGTAAAATTTTGCAAACGATGCGTAATTTCTAATCAACGCCCGAGTTCTACAATCGAGTTTAAGAGTACAACGGAACAGAAAAAACATTCCATTGAATTTGATGATGAAGAAATTTGTTCGGCTTGTAGATACCACGATGAAAAAGAAACCAATATCAGTTGGCAAGAGCGCGAAGAAACACTTTTAAAATTATTAGATAAATTTAGAAGTAAGAATGGTTCTTATGATGTTGTTGTGCCCGGCAGTGGCGGTAAAGACAGTGCTTATACCTCTCATATTTTGAAGTATAAATACAATATGAATCCATTGACTGTAACATGGGCTCCCCATTTGTATACAGACATTGGATTTAAGAATTTTCAAAATTGGATGCATATTGGTGGGCACGATAATTTATTATATACACCCAATGGTAAATTGCACCGTTTGTTGACTAAATTAGCTTTCCACGACCTTATGCACCCTTTCCAACCATTCATTATTGGTCAGCGAATTATTGGTCCTTCAATAGCCGCTAAATACGGTGTTAAATTGGTCATGTATGGCGAGAATCAAGCTGAGTATGGCAATAAAGTTGATGAGAATAATATTCCTACCATGAATGAAGATTATTATTCTGTTGGCGATCCATTAGAAATGCGTTTTGGTGGTTCAACCATGAAACAAATTATAGACCAATACGGATTTACCATTAATGATTTTGCACCATACATACCGCCACAAGCGTCAGAATTACACCAAAAGGGCATTGAGATGCACTATTTAGGGTATTATTTAAAATGGGATCCACAAGAGTGCTATTACTATGCGGTTGAGAACACTGGCTTCCAAGCAAATCCTGAGAGAACAGAAGGCAGTTATTCTAAGTATAGCAGTATCGATGATAAGATAGATCCATTCCATTATTTCACCACTTGGATAAAATTTGGAATTGGTCGTGCCACTTACGATGCTGATCAAGAAATTAGAAATGGAAAAATTACCCGCGAAGAAGGTGTGGCTCTAGTTCAACGTTATGATGCGGAATTTCCAAAAAAATACTTCAAAGAATTTTTAGAATACATAGATACTACCGAAGAAGAATTCTGGAAAAGTGTAGATAAATATAGATCGCCACACTTGTGGGGCAAAGATGAAAATGGTGAATGGAAAATGCGCCATAATATTTTTAAAGGTGGTTTAGACGATTAATCTATTTAAATTACCCAAGGTTAATAAAGTTGAAGAGTCCCACTAAATAACAGTTATTAAAACAATTTATTTTATATCATACCAATTAAAACAAAGCTTCATTTTAAATGAACTTAAATTTTATGGAAAGGAAAGTATAAAAGTTAAGGTATTTAGTTTCGACGATTTTCCTGATGACTTGAAGCAATACGATTCTTTAACACTTGTAAAATTGAATCTAGTTGGAAAGAGCCATAAAAAATTATTTTTTAAATATCTAAAAAAATTATTTCAAATATCAATAAATGAAGTTTTAAGTAATGCATTTAACATTTCATATCTTTTTTCATTTAAAAAATATTTTAATCATCTTTTAAATCAATTAGATATTGCAGAACAAATTAATAGTCATATTCTCAAAAAGGATGATATATTTTTACTTTCTTATTGGTTCTATGATGAAGCACTTGCGCTTTCATTATTATGCGAAATTAATAATGGATATAAATACTGCTCTAGAGCCCATGCTTTTGATATTTATGAGGAACACAGTGAAAATAATGTAATTCCTTTCAGAAAGTTACAGTTCAAAAACATTAGTAAGGTATTTTCTGTTTCTAAATTTGGCACTGAATATTTACAAAAGAAATATCCACGATTTAAACAAAATATAGAAACATTTTACATTGGTAATTTTAATGAAAACAATAAAATTAATATACTTGACACTGATCTTATTAGAGTAATTTCTTGTGGGTCTATACAGTATAGGAAAAGGACAAATTTAATCTATCAGGTTTTAAAAGAGGTTTCAAAAAATAAAAAAGTTGAATGGACTCATGTTGGAGATGGTCCGGAATTTCAAGAATTCTTCGGCAATCTTACATATGATAAAAATTTTCAAATTAATTTCATTAAACATCTTAAAAATGATGATTTAATGGAACTTTATAGAACCACGCCATTCAGTTTTTTTATCAGTTTAAGCGATAATGAGGGTATTCCCGTTAGTATAATGGAAGCGATTAGTTTTGGAATTCCTATAATAAGCACTGATGCAGGTGGTTGTTCTGAAATAGTAAATAAAGAAGTAGGGGTATTGATTCCAATTGACTTTAAACAAAACGATTTAATAGATACTATTCTGAATCTAGCAACTTCAGAATTTCAATCTTTAGAACTTAGAAAAGGAATTGTCGAATTTTGGAATTCGAATTTCAACGCTCAAATTAATTATTCAAAAATCATACAAAAGTTGCAATAAACAAATGTGTGGAATTTTAACAGTATATAAAGAAAAGGGCCTTGTAAAAAAAGATGTGCAACAAGCTTTGGCTTCTTTGCAATTGATTAAACACAGGGGTCCAGATGGCGAAGGATTAGTGCTGATTAATACCAAAACACAAAAATTCTCAATTCTTATTTCTAATGATACTCCAAAAGAAATTAAAGGTCATACCATTGAAGCGCTAGATTTTGAGACAAACCAATACGATTTAATTTTGGGACATAGACGCTTGTCTATTTTTGATTTGAGTAGTGCTGGGCATCAACCTTTTTTCTATTCAGACTATGCAATTATTTTTAATGGCGAAGTCTATAATTTTCCTGAATTAAAGGCAGAGTTAATAACCGAAGGTTATCTATTTAATACAAGCACAGATACCGAAGTTATAGTAGCGGCTTACCAACATTGGGGCACGCAATGTTTCGAAAAATTCAATGGGATGTGGGCCATTGTAATGTATCATTTTAAAACTGGTGAATTGCTTGTTTCAAATGATAGATTCGGAGTTAAGCCACTTTATTATCAGCAAGATTCTGACGGATTTATTTTGATGTCAGAGCCAAAGCAAATCATGGCATTTCCTGACAAGATAAATGGAATCAATGATAATGCAGTCGATGTTTTCATGGATCTAGGGTATTTGTTTTATAACAATGAAACCTTTTTCAAAAATATTTTGCGTTTTCCGAAAGCAAGTTATTATCAATTTCAACTGAATAAAGCTAACGTATCTTTTGATACATCGCCAAAGCAGTTCTATGAATTGCCAAAGTCTATTGAAAGTAAATTATCAGAGAAAGAAGTCCTAGAAACATTCCGTAGATTAATGTCAGATGCTGTTAAGGTGCGCTTAAGATCGGATGTAGAGTGGGGTATATCGCTTTCAGGAGGCTTAGATTCAACCTCTATTGCTTTTGTAGCAAAAGAAGTTTTACAACACCATAATTTTACAACCTTTTCTGTTATTTCAGAAAAGTGTTCTGCAGAAGATGAATCCCACTTTATCAATTTAGCCAATGCGCATTTGCAGTCGAAGAATATTCAAATTAATCCTTTGGCCGATTTTGATAAGGACACTTTCTTAGCACAAATTTATCAAATTGGATCGCCTGTAGGTGATACCTCCTTCTTTGCACAATATGTCATTAAAAAAGTGATTAAAGAGAATGGCGTTACTGTTTTACTCTCTGGGCAAGGTGGCGATGAAATTATGGCGGGCTACCACCATCATTTTTTTAAATATACCACCGAACTGTTGCTCAAAGGCAGATTTATGAAAGGCATTCGAGAAATAAGAAAATGGGCTGAATTAAAAGGTAAAAGCAAAAACGCTGTTTTTAAATCGGCTGTTGAAGATGCCTATTTAGCTAAGAAGGCCGCTTTTGGTTGGGCAAAATTCCCCTATTCTTTTCAAAAGAAAATATTTGGCGTTACTCAACTTCAAGAATTCTTGAAACTGGATATGGGGATGCTTCAACTACCTTATTTTCTGCAAGCTGATGATAGTTTTAGCATGGCTTATGCGGTGGAAACCCGAAATCCATTTTTAGATTACCGATTGGTTGATTTTGTTTTCCAATTGCCAGAACATTATAAAATTAGAGATGGATGGCAAAAATGGATTTTGCGGGAAGCCATTAATGAAATGCCCGATGAAATAAGGTATAGAACAGATAAAAAGGGTTTTACAACCCCAATGAAATCATGGATTTCATCGAATCAAGACATGTTGAATGTCTTAGCCGAAATAAGCGATAAGCAATATCCAAACCATGCAAATAAACCTTTGTTTAAAAGGGCTGCATTGGGTGCTTGGATTCAAAATTTTATTAAATAATAATTGCTTTCCAATAAACTTTCATTTGTTTGTATTGCTTTTCCACCTTCAATAGAAATTGGCGAAAGGCGTTGGACTAAAAATATTAATTATTTGCAACAATTTAGCATCACATGGCTTGTTGCTTTCTGCCAATTATAGAGGCAATCAAACTTCAGAATTTGAAGTTTCAATTTAACTAAACAATTAATGAATTATACATCGCTTAATTCGATTGAAAAACAATCAGATGATTTAGCAAATGGCTTAGGTAACCCGCAACCCCTAAAACCGGTACTTTTTATTGCGTATCAATTTCCTCCTGCTGGCGGACCTGGTGTACAAAGAAGCGTTAAGTTTGTTAACTATTTATCACAGTTTAATTACCGTCCAATTGTTTTAACCATAGCTGAAAAAAATATTATGGAGGTGAAACAAAACCTTGATCAATCACTCCTAAGGTTGTTGCCCAAAGATACAAGCATCGAGAGAGTAAAATTCTATCAACCAATAGGTATCATTAATTTCTTTAATAGAATTAAATTGTTTCGGTTGTTGTGGTTTTTTTTATATCCTATGTTTTGGGAGAAGTCTGCCTTTTGGCCATTTCAGGCCTATAAAAGCGCAAAAGCTATAATACTAAAAGAAAATATAAAGATTGTTTATACTACCTCTGGTCCCTTTTCATCCTTAATACTCGGCTTTCTTTTGAGAAAGAACTTGGGTGTAAAATGGGTGGCAGATATAAGAGATCCTTTTACCGATGGTTATCAATGGAGTTTTCCATCTAAATTACATTGGCATTTTATGAGGAGGATGGAACGCTACATTTTTACTAAGTGCGATCATTTAATTGTTAATACGGATGCTGTTAGGACATTGTATTTAAAGCGCGGATTGATCAAGGAGACCAATATTTCTGTAATAACCAATGGCTACTAAAATACTCAATATTCGCTATTCGGGGTCGCTTAACGCCTTTTTTCCAAAGAAAGATGTTAATCCAATAAAGCGTTTTTTTATGGACTATTTATGGACATTTAATAATCGTAATATTGATGCCTCAACACGCACCGCATATTATCTAATTAAAGCAGTTAGGCACTTAAAAGAGAACCATCAAATCCAACCTGGCCAGCTAAAAATTGAATTGTGGGGCGATATTCATGTTGGCAACTTACAACAAATTCAATCAAATGGAGTTGAGGCTTATTTCGAAATAGATTCATATTTACCTAAAGAGGTATCGCTTAAAAAACTTTTAGATTCCGATCTTTTGTTTCTGCCCCTCGAAAAATCAAAAACCACCGAACATCAAACACTTTTTATACCAGGTAAGTTGTTCGAGTATTTAAATTCAGGTAAACCAATTCTAGCACTTTGCGAACCATCGGATTGTAGAAATATTCTAGAAAATTCAGGATTAGGTATTTGTGTTGAACCTGATAATGTGATGCAAATTGCAAACTGTTTACTAACCTATATAAATCAGCCTGAATTACTTCAAAAATACCAAGCCAATAAAACTTATATTGAACAATTTTCTTTTGTTAACAAAACAAAAGAACTTGCAACGATATTTGATCAGTTAAGACTTAAATAAAATTAGAAATGGTTAAATACATTGAGAATTATGCTGAAGTAAAAACCAAAAGCCAATATGGTATTAGGTCCTACCTACGCTCATTAGTTTTGAATGTCCTTTCTACTAAAACCAAATGGTTAGGTACTGAACAATATTTATCGGTTCCAAGGGTACAGTTTCTTTATATTCATCATGCATTTGCCGATGAACTGAAACAACTGGATAGTTTAATGAAATTGTTAAGTAAGCAACATACTTTTATAAGCCACAGTGAAGCTGTTGATCGCATCCTTAGCAATTCAATTGATAAACCTTATATCTCATTAAGTACTGATGACGGCTTTAAAAATAACATGGCAGCCGCTCAGATTTTAAATAATTACGGTGCAAAAGCATGTTTCTTTATAAATCCGGGTTTAATTGATGAACACGATTATGAAATAATAAAAACACATTGTAAAGTAAAATTACATTTACCTCCAGTGGCATTTTTAACATGGGAAGAGGTAAGGGAGTTGCAAGCTCAGGGTCACGAAATTGGTGGACATACCATGTACCATGACAATATAGCGAGTATGAGTGCTGAGGCGATTGATGAAGACATGAAATTATCGTTCGAGGTATTAGGTAAACATTGTGGCACCATTAAGCATTTTGCGTTTCCTTATGGTCGATTTTCTCATTTTAGTAACATTGGGAAAGCTTCTGTTTTCAAGAATGGTTATTCTATCTGTTCATCGGCCGAAAGAGGCTGCCATATTAATTCCACAACACTTTTAAAGAATACAGATTTATGTATTCGAAGGGACCATGTAATACTCGATTGGCCATTAAATCACATCCTTTACTTTTTGGTTAATAACGTTAAGAAGCGCAAGGAGGAGAACAATTATTTCCCTTATTAAAAAACAATGAAAGTTTTAATCCTAACCTCTTCATTGAATGGCACAGCAGCACACCATTTAGCAAGACTTTTGAATGAACCCAATATACAGGTAGAGCGCGTTATTTTTAGTCAAGGCCTTCCGAAATCTAAATATAAAAAGATTATTCAAAAATTAAAAAAGCTTTCTAAAATTGGAATATTGGGTGCTGTGAATGGTATTAAAATGCGAAAATGGTACCATGAAGATGTCAAAAAGTATGTCAAGATAGAAAATTTAGAGGTGCTGTGTCGTGAAAATAAGATTCCGTTTTTTAAAACACCAACAATTAACGCAGAGCATACAATTGAATTGTTCAAAGCATCAAAGGCAGACGTAGGACTTAGCTTAGGCAATGGGTATATTTCAAAAAAAGTATTTGGAATTTTACCTTATGGCATGTTAAACATCCACCATGAACTTTTACCAGCATATCAAAATGCGCAAAGTGTGATTTGGCAAATTTTTAATGGTTCTAGTGAAACAGGTTATACCATTCATAAAATTGACCGTCAAATTGATACAGGTGAAATACTTTTTCAAGAGAAAGTACCTATTTTATTTCAAGATACCCTTGCCGAAACAGTATCTTCGACATATGCTTCTATCTTAGAACATTCGGTGATAGGTTTAATAAAGGTACTAGGCTCATTTGATTTTTATTTTAATAATGCCTATCCCCAAGGAATAGGAAAAACATATACCACCCCAACTTTTTACCAATATTTAAAAATTAAACAACAGTTTTATTCATTGAAAAAATTGTCGTTCAAATTGAAAGGTTAGCCTATATCCATGATTCTTATCAATTTGTTTTAAAATTAAACGATTATAAATAAAGCCTACTTAACTTTGCAGAATAATAAAATAGATCACACAACATGCAAAATATACTAGAAAATCACCCCTATATTCAACAAGTTATTGCCTTAGAGAAACAATATGAAAACAGAACCGAATTGCACAAGCAGGTCGGTGGTTTATTGCAAAAAATGGGGGCCGATGATGAATTCATTAAACTGGTTATTAAAAGAAATTTTGAGGACGATGGTTTTTTGAAACAGCAATGGAGCGAATACAACATTCCTTATTTCTTTATCTATGAAACGGCAGATATTAATTTAAAAATACATTTTTTCCCAGCCATGGAACATTATGTTCAAGGCACAGCAGCGCATTGCATACACCATCACAACAATTATATACTTACAACAGCTGCTATATTTGGTTCAGGATACGAAACCATGCTATTCGATAAACATGTTGAAATGAATCCAGAAAATTTGACATGTAAAATGAAAATTACAAAGCATTTCACACAAGAAGCCTATCCTGTCCATACCATTGATGCATGGGAGCCGCATATTGTTTATAATCCAGAAATATATTCCGCTACTTTGCAATTATGGACGCCCGATCAGAAGCGGTCCACAGATAGTCTTAGAACCAATCCAATACTGAAGGCCATAAAGACACCACTGTGCAAATTGTTGTATTTATTTGGTATGGAGAAAAGGTTTGGCATTGCACCAAAATACACCTACCAATGGTATCCAGAAGGCGATCATTTTAAAGCGATAGAAGAAAATGAATATTTTGAACCTACGCGTAAATCAATTGGGGAAATAGTCAATAATTTTTCTGTTCAAACTGTTTGTATTTTCATGCAAAGACGCGGTGTGGTCGATAAGAACTATATATCTACGATACTTACTAAAAATAATCTCCCAGCCTATTACCACAAATGGCTTAAGATGCTTTTAAACGACGAACCAATTCCTGATTCATTTTGCAAGTCAGAGATTAATATTCCGCAAAGGAAGTATAATATGCAGGATGTGATTAGTGCTGCAGCCGGCCGATCCAATTAATTTAAATTGAAAATTCTTTATTATTCCCCTCATCCTACCCACGATATTGTCAGTGAGGTGGGTTATGCCACGCATCAACGCGAGGTTATCAATGCACTTAGGAAATTGGGGCATACGGTATTACCTCTTATCATGGGTGGTACAGAAAAAGGTAATTTATCAGCTGCGGGAATTTCTGCACCCAAAAACAGTCTGAAGGCAATCATCAAAAAATTTATACCGCGTTTTATTTGGACATCGCTTAAAGATTTTCAATTGATGAAACACGATCAAATGGCTGCCCAAAAGCTCGAAGAAGCAATCATTGCTTTTCAACCAGATTTAATTTATGAGCGTTCGGAGTACCTGCAAGACAAAGGTGTAGCTATTATTAAAAAACATAGAATTAAGTATTTTTTAGAAATTAATGCACCTTTTGCTGAGGAGATGAAAGGTTTCGAAGGCTACTCCTTTTGGCACAGACTGGCGCATAAAAAGGAGCAAAATAAGAACGATAATGCCGATCAAATTTTTGTTGTATCATCTGCACTAAAAGCCTTTATTGAAAATACGTATCAAGTGCCTGCTTCGAAGATTTTTGTTCAACCAAACTGTATTAATTTTGATAATGTGGTTGTCGATGAAAAAAGGATAAAAGAAATCAAAATAAATTACCATTTGGAAGGAAAAAAGGTGATTGGTTTTGTGGGTTCTATTTTTCCTCACCATGGGGTTGATATTTTAATTGAAGCCTTTGTAAGGGTGTCAAAAGATTTTCCTGAGGCCTTTCTTTTGATTGTTGGGGATGGAAGTATACTAGAAGCATTGAAAGCAAGCGTAAGATCTAACGGTATTGAAAGCAAGGTTTGTTTTGCTGGTAAGCACGAACACAAAGCAGTTTTTAATTTTATAGCTGCAATGGATATGTGTGTCATGGCCAAATCCAATTGGTATGGTTCTCCTATTAAAATTTTTGAATACGGTGCCATGCAGAAACCCATCATAGCTCCAAACACAGACCCAGTGAAAGATGTTATGCATAATCAAGTCAATGGTTTGGTAGTTGATATGAACAAGGAAAAAATTGCAGAAGCCATTGTCAATTTACTTAAAAATGAGACGCTAGGTAAAACCATTTCCGATAATTTTTATGCAGATATTGCCCAGCACTACACTTGGGGAATGGCCGCACAAAATATACTTAACAGAGTAAACTAAAATTTTATTCATTTCATATTTTCTAGTTCTTTAATGAAAACATTTTCTCAACTTAAAAAAAATCTTAAACAAGATTTTACTGGTTTAAAAACCATTAAAGTAGCGTTATTAGGCGATTCGGCCACTCAATTTTTAGTTCAAGCCATAAGAGCAACAGGTTACGAGGCAGGTTATGATTTACAAATTTGGGAGGCAGATTTTAATCAAATTGAACGTCAGGTGTTTGACCCTAGTTCAGCGTTTTTTGAGTTCAATCCTGAACTTGTTATTTTATTTCATTCCTCCCACAAGTTATTAGCGAAATACAATAAGTCTAAACCAGCGCATTACCAGTTGTTGGCTGAGAATAGATTGGAGGAAATAAATTCAATTATTTCGGCAATTAACAGCCAATTAAACGCTAAAATAATTTATTATAATTATTCTGAAATCAATGATTCAGTGTTCGGTAATTATGCAAATAAATTGGAATTATCATTTCCTTTTCAATTGTATAAGTTGAATTATGAACTTGTAAAACTTGCATCACAAGTTAATAATTTTTATATCTGTGATTTGTCTTCTATACAGAATCAATTGGGTAAATCAGTAAGCTTTCAGACATCAGTATACATTAATACCGAAATGGTTTTAAGCATTGATGTCTTGCCTTTTATTGCCAAACAAACCGTAGACATTATTGCCGCCATGAATGGTCAATCTAAAAAATGTGTGATTTTAGATTTGGATAATACTGTTTGGGGTGGGGTAATTGGTGATGATGGCTTGGAAAATATACAAATTGGCAGTTTGGGCATTGGCAAAGCTTTTACAGAGTTTCAATATTGGATTAAGAAACTTAAAAACCGAGGAATAATAATTGCAGTATGCAGTAAAAATACCGAATCCGTGGCAAAGGAACCCTTCGAGAAACATCCTGACATGTTAATACGACTCGATGATATAGCAGTATTTATGGCAAATTGGGAAAACAAAGCTGACAATATCCGACGAATACAAAGCATACTCAATATTGGATTTGATTCAATGGTATTTTTAGATGACAATCCATTCGAAAGAAATATTGTGAGAGAGAACATTCCTGGAATTACTGTACCTGAATTACCTTTAGACCCTGCGGATTATCTCGAATATTTATATACACTCAATTTATTTGAAACGATTTCCTATTCCAATGAAGATACAGAAAGGACTAAACTTTATCAGATTGAGTCCCAAAGAACGGTCCTGCAACAAAAATTTACTAATGAGGATGAATTCCTTGAAAGCCTAAATATGCTTTCGTTGGTCGAACACTTTAATAAATTTAATACGCCGCGTATAGCGCAATTATCCCAAAGGTCGAATCAATTTAATTTGCGTACTATACGCTATACAGAGTCGGATATTACGTTAATATCCAATTCCGATAATTTCTATACATTTGCGTTCACATTAGAGGATAAGTTTGGTGACAATGGGTTGATTTGTGTCGTGATTATGAAGAAGGAAACAGAAAAAATGGCATTTATTGATACCTGGTTCATGAGTTGTAGGGTTTTGAAAAGAGGAATGGAACATTTTGTACTGAACACAATTGCTAATTTTGCTGTAGAAAAGGGTTTTGAAATTATACAAGGTGAATACCTTCCAACTGCAAAAAACGAAATGGTAAGAGACCATTACCAGAATCTGGGTTTTGAAAAAAGGGAAAACGCTTGGATATTGGATTTGAAGCACTATAAAACCAAAAAAGTATTTATAAATTTAAAATAATGCAAGAA
>Ga0114969_10001905_pt1 | contig 17419 bp, 15 predicted proteins | sample M_130807_MF_Meta_FD_87316 | JGI IMG/M metagenome (GOLD analysis project Ga0114969, IMG submission 87316) | Freshwater microbial communities from Lake Montjoie, Canada to study carbon cycling - M_130807_MF_MetaG | ecosystem: Environmental > Aquatic > Freshwater > Lake | place: Lake Montjoie...
CTCCGTATTTTGTTTTATAAGTTTCCATTATATATTTCCTAAATATAATAAATTTATATAATAATCGTTATAATATTATAAAATATATTAAATATATGTATAAATAAGAAAAAAATAGATAAAATAGATAAAAAATGAATAAATCTACTATATGTTTATATAAAATATACATAAAAATTAATTTTTATTCGTTTTTATATGATATTTTAATTAGATATATTCATTTTTAAGCATTTTTATATAAATTAGATATATGTTTATATGAATATATTAGATATATTTCAATATTTCAATAAAGTCATCACATTATCAACGTATTCATCTCCTTTTTTATAACATTCGGCGGAACAGAAGGTTAGGAGGTCTCCATTCAATTCATCTACTTTATAAGGTTCTTCTTTAAATATTTTATTACATATTACGCAGTCATTAATATCTTGGTCGTCACCATAAAAGCAATCATTACAAGTTCCTTTCTCCCAATCTTCAAGATGATGATTACATATATCGCATTGATAAGTTGTAGGTTGTATTTCTTCTTTTTCGTCTTCGCTATATTCAAGTCCATATTCATCTGCGTCCGCAATCCTCATATCGTTCGGTATATTTAATTCATCGTCATAAGTTTTCCAATCAATTTCTATTATATCAGGTTGTTTATCTTTATCGGCATATACTATATGGAGTTTATCCCATTTAACAAAATAACGTTGAACTACATTTTTATCTTCCATATCTATTCCATCAGGAATCTTAAATGCGAATTCTTTATGATATTCAATAGCGACGACTTTGCGTTGTCCTCTAATATTAATTGTAGATGATTGAGCTTCCATTTTATTTCTTATATAATATCATAATCAATTAAAATATTATATCAAATCAATTTTTTTTTAAATTCATATAATAATCAATTGACATACATTTTTTTATAAATATTTTTTTAAATAAAATTCATAATCTTTTGGAAGATATGGATTTTCTTCTATTGATATAAAATCAATAGAGAAAAATTTTCTATTATATATATCTTTTATTGAATCAATTTGCTTTTTTATTAAATTCGCATTTTCAATTATTCCATATTTCCATTCATTATTTAAAGAATGTGGAGCATTGTTTTTTGTTTTTTTTATTATTGAATCTATATCCATAAAATAAGATAAATGATGACCTCCTTTTTCAATAATATTTTGTTTAGATTTTTCATCATTTCTAATCTTATTAAAACTGATATTTAATTCTTTATATTTTTCATAAGTTATTATTTTAGTAGAATTCCAAAGAAATGATATTTTTGAATGTAAATTATAATAATATAAATCCATTCCAAATGTATTAAAAGTTATAGGTATTTCTCCTTGCTTTATTTTTAATAATGTATTACAATCAGGGATTTCATCTAAATCTGCTACTATTATACAATCTTCATTTTCTAATTTTATTTTTGAAATCCCTTTATATATACAATCACGCTGATAATTTTCATTTATCCATATTTGTTCTGGTGTAGGTTTATTAGTATATGCGAAATCATCAACTATAATATGAATAATTTTATCATTAAATTTTTTAAAAATCTCTTTATTTTTTTCAAAAAATAATTCTTTTTCTTCACCTGAATGAGTATGAGTTGCTTCTACTAATACAAAATAATCTACTACATCATTTAATATATTTAATCTATAATTTAATAATTCTATTTCAAAATTAAAAGTAAAACAATCTATTATCTTCATTTTATATTAACTAAATATTTAAAAAAATATTAAAAAACTAATAAATTAATATCTTTCGGTATAGGCATCTACCATAATATACGTGAAGAATAAAAGTCAGGACTATTTGGATAATTAATCGCTTTATAATGTCTTCCATCTCGGTCTATATATATCTGCGAATGCCTTGCGAACCAAGCACTTCTTATATCGTCATTATGATGGTCTATATATGCTCCGTGCTTAAAAGGATAAATTCCAAAATGAATCCATTTCGTATTTTCAGGATTTCTTATTTTAAATCGCTTACCAGTTCTTTCACTCACAGATAAAGTTTCTAACTGCGGTATAGGTATATTATTTTGTAATCCTCGCAATAAAGCAGTTCCAATATTTCGTAAAGACATTTATATTATAGAAGAAAAAAGTTTGGATATGATGTTTGTTATTTTCTATATATAACTCTCAACATCATATCCAATAACTTCCGTAACCAAAAAGGTAGTCAGTCAGTTTCTTCAACTTCTTCTTTTATAGTTGGAACTTGAGTTCCTCCAAAGTAATCTGCGAATGTATCCATAAACTCTTTTTTCCCTTCATCGTCATTTCCCATTTCCAATAATAACCTTCCAAGTATTTCCTTTTCACAACTTTTAAGTTTTCTTGTTAGTTCTTCACTATCATCTACACAAGGTTCGCAATAACTTTCGCCTCTAATCCATACTAAATCTTCTTCTTTTATTTCGCCTAAACAACAACCACAGAATTGTAATTCAACAATATTAGATTTATTTTCTTCCATTTTTTTATATATATATATAATATAAAAAAATGCCTTTCGCAATCATAAAACATAAAAAAGGTTATTCGGTGATTAATCGTATATCAGGACATAACTTCTCTCCTGATGGGATTCCACTTGCGAGAGCAAAGAAGCAGTTGAAGGCATTACAAATACATACACAAGGAGCAGGACAATTAGCAATATCTATGCCTTTATCTACATTAATAAAAGAACATCAAAAATTAGTAAAAGTTTTAAATGAAGGGAATACAAAAGAACAAAAAAAAGAAGCAAAAGACCAAGCAAAAGAATTATTTAAATATTTAAAAATTAAGCATAAGAATATGGTCGGCGGTTGTATGGAGGGAGGAATGGAAGGGGATACATTACTCCACGAGGCGATGAGTGATGCGGATTTAAATAAATACTTTCCAAATGCGAAGGTATTGAAATATAGTGAATTACCGAGAGAAGTTGGAGTTGAAGATTTTTTAAAAGTAGGACAGGTAGTTTTCATACTATATGAGAGTTCATTAAATAGCGGACATTGGGTCGCTTTAGCAAGGGATAAAAAAAAAGTATATTATTTTGATTCTTATGGAAATAAGCCTGATGTGCCTCTTACTTGGACTGACCCTGAAAAAAGAAAAGAATTAGGAGAAGATTATCCTACTCTTACAAAAATGTTCTCTCTAACAAAAGTTCCAGTATATTATAATGATTACGATTATCAATCTAAAAAAGATAAAGATATGGCGACTTGTGGTAGATGGGCGACTGGATTCTTAACTCATTTTAAGAAGTATGGCGGAGACCTCCAGTCTTTTAATAAAGAAGTTTTAAAAGATGCGAGAGAAGAAAAACTCCCTTTGGATAATTTAATATGCGATACGATTAGGTAGGTTTTGTAAAAAATAACATCTTACCAGCAAGTTTATTATGTAAATCTTTCATTTTATTTTTAAAATCATCTTTATCTTTATATTTTTGTTTAATACCATTTAAATAAAATCCATATTTCGCAAAAGTATTAATATAAAAACCTAATGATTGAGGACCTGCTCCTTCATAATCTACTTGTATTTTTTCTATATTTGAAATTTTATCTATATAATTATTAAAAAATTTCATTAATAAATTAAAAAATATAGAACCTATATTTTGTCCTGATGGTTCAATACTTGCCGATTGAATAACTAAAATATTTTCATTATATTCTGTAAAAATTTGATTTTGTTTATCTTCACCAAATATTCCTACTATATTTAATAATATTTTTTTTGGTTGTCTTGCTGATACAGCAAGTTGTCTATATCTTATATCATATGTTCCTAATTCTATTTCTTGACCTGTTGTAAAAGGAAGACCTTGTTTATTTGTTTCTATTTGTAATTCTTGATTGGTTCCACCAAAATTATATATTCCTTTCCCTCTTGCCCTTGATACTATCGCACCTAATTGTGTTATATAAGAAGCAATCTGTTTAGTTTTTGGAAGTTTATCTTTTAAATGTTTAACATCTTGAAGTAAAAACGTTTTATCTTTTTCACTCCATAATCCATTCGCTTTTAAAATAGCAATAACAAAAGAAGCACAATTATTCGTAAAAGCATCATAACTATAAAAGTCTTTTTCTCCCATATATTTCATAGTTTTATTAACTAAATCGTTTAAGGTTATAGAATTCTCTTTATAATTAATAGGTAGTTTCTCTCCTTTAATTTCTCCTTTTGGATATATAAAGACAACTTCATTTTTCTCTAATAATATATATGTTCCATTCTCCATTTCGCAATATAGACGTATATGAAAAAAATCGTCGTATCCCATTTTATTTTTCTCTTTATCCAAGTGACCCCCTGATATTAAATTTATTAAAGTTGTTACTGCTTTTTGGACTACTTCTCTTGTTGCGATAATATTCTTGATTTTTTGATTACCGAATTTCTCTAATGTTTTTCTTGATGTATTATTTAATTTTGTAGCAGTGCTGATAATATGTTTTGCTTTATCGTATAAATCTTTTCCAAAATCAATAATACCTTCACCCTTTTTTAATTTTCTTTCTAATTCTTTTATTTGTTTATGGAACATACCTTCTCCTTCTTGTTCTGGTGGATTATTAACACCAAGTCTATCTGGTGGATTATTTTCAGTATTAACATTATTAATACCAAGTCTATCTTCTATTTGTTCTTCTAACCAATCAAGAAAATCACCAGTATTATTTATATTAATTCCTGCTCTTATTGCTCTATTATATATTCTTTTTTCTGCTCTCTCATCACCTAATCTATTAAGATTAAAAACTCTTTTATATTCTTCCATATAATTTCCAAATTGCTCTTCTTCTTCTTCATTCATTTCATCAGGTTCTAACTCAGGTGATGGTGTTCTTACTCTTTTGTGTCCCCTTGATTCTTCCAAAGGTTCTCTTTCCATTATATATTATATTATAGCAAAATAAAATATTTATATAATATAATCAAAAATGTCTAATGGAAATATCACATACGAAGGATACGGAAGACCGATTGCGAGAGTAGGAAAAACTTATATAAATGTAGTTAGTAATCAAGATGAAATTAATGATAATGATATACAAGTTAGAACTCATTTAGAATTACAAAAAACACAACCGAATAAATTTCAACAAGTTCCTGATACAACAAGTGAGAGAGATATTCTTTATATTACAGGACCAAGTGGTTCAGGAAAATCCACATATGTAGTAAATTATTGTAATGAATATAAAAAAAAATATCCTAAACGTTCTATCTATGTTCTTTCATCATTAAGCGAAGATGAAACTTTGGATAAAGTAAAGGGATTAAAGCGAATTAAACTTGATGAAAAAATGGTTGAAGAACCTTTAGAAGCACAGATGTTTGAAGAGAGTTGTGTGATTGCTGATGATACAGATGTTATAAGTGATAAAACTATTAGGGAAGCAGTTATTACACTTATTAATCAAATACTTGAAATAGGTCGTCACTTTAAAACTACTTTAATAATGACTAATCATTTAGCAACTGCTGGAAGGGATACTCGCAGAATTCTTAATGAAGCGAAATCAATAACTTACTTCCCAAGTTCAGGCTCAAGTCACGGCATAAAATACCTATTAACAGAGTATTGTGGTATAAGTAAAAAGGATATGCTTAAAGCGAAAAAAGCAGGAAGTCGCTGGGTTACTATTTTTAAGAACTATCCTTGTGTTATGATGGGCGAGAAGTTTATGTTTCAACCTGATTGCGAAGACGAGTGAATTGGATATGATGTTGTAAATTATTATATATAAAAATCAAACATCATATCCAAAAAAAATAAATTTAAATATTTAAAATAAATATATTTAATATATATAAATGGGAAAAAAGAATAAGTCTGTTTCAATAACCGAAGAGATTAAGACAAAATCTCAACCGACAATTTGTTTAAATATGATAGTGAAAAATGAAGCGAAAAATATCGTAGAAACTTTAGACAATTTAAGTAAATATATCCTTTTTGATTATTGGGTTATTTGTGATACTGGTTCTACCGATAATACAAAAGAACTTATAACTGAATGGTTTAATGAACGAGAAATAAAAGGCGAATTGATTGATGATGAATGGAGGAATTTCTCTCATAATAGAACAAGAGCATTACAGAATGCTTTTGGAAAAACCGATTACTTACTTATATGGGACGCAGATGACCGCATTAAAGGAGATTTTAAACTTCCTTGGGGACAGAAACCCCCTTTATTTGATATGTATTCTTTAAAATTAGGAGAGCATTATACTTGGGAGAGACCTCTTCTACTTAATAATAAAAAGAAGTTTAAATATGTAGGTGTAACCCACGAGTATTTGGAAGCAGATGAACCGAATATGACAACAGCAAAATTAGAAGGGGATTATTTTGTAGAAGCAGGAACTTTCGGTTGTCGTTCGCAAAATCCTAATAAGTATTATGATGATGCGATTACATTAGAACGAGAATTTGAATGTGAAGAAATTGAAGGAGGAAAATTATCATCAAGATATGCTTTTTATTGTGCGCAGAGCTGGAAGGATACTGGAAAAGAAGAATATATAGATAATAGTATTACTTGGTATAAAAAAGTATTAGATTTAAATGGTTGGTTACAAGAAAAATTCGTTGCTTGTTTAAATTTGGGAAATTTATATATACGAAAAAATGATATTTTATCTGCGTGTAAATATTGGTTGAAAACAATTGAATATGATGCTGAACGTATTGAAGGGATTGTTCTTGCTATGGACGCATATAGAGTTATGGATAATCATTTATTGGTTATTTTATTATATCATAAATATAAGAATTATAATAGAAATATTGGAAATGGAAAATTATTTATTGATAAAACGAAATATACTGGATTATTAGAATATAATTATTCTATATCTGCTTATTATGTAAAAGGCGAAGAAAAAATTGGATATGTAAATTGTAAAAAGATTTTAAGAGAGAAATTATTACATCAACAATTTATTACTTCAACTGAAACAAATCTTCATTGTTATGAAGTGAATAAAAAAAAAGAAATACATTAACAATTCCGCTTGTGGTCGGTTATTTGGATATGATGTTGATTTTTTTATATAGAATAATCTAAAACATCATATCCAAAACTTTTTTAAAACTCTTGTTGCTGTTTTAATAGTTTCTCAAGTTCTATCTTACTTTTTTCTACATAGTCTATCATAATATCCATTTGAACTAAATTATACGAGTTTGTAACTTCCCTTCCAGTTTCTAATCGCTTTCCTAATTTAGTTTTTTTCGTAAGTTCATATCCATAGTTATTTAAAACTTTATTGAATATACTTAATACGTTTTTTTCTTTCACTTCTCTTTCTGTTCCAAAAGTTATTTTAAAGTTTTTAGTATATAAGGTTTCTTTTATGAATGCGAATGCTTTATCATAAGGGATTGATTCTCCAATGATTCCTTCTTTCTTGATTTCAAATCCTATATGTTTTAAAATCCTTCGCATTTCATTCATCTTTTCTTGTTCTTTATTTTTTAATATAGTATTATCAGTCATTTGTGGAATATATTTATTATTAAACCAATCAAACATTCTTGGTATATCTTTTTTATAATATCTATCATCTAACCATTTAGTATCTATTTCAGTAATATCTGTTTTAAAGTTTTTCGCATACCAATACTTTTCTAATGAATAATTTTGTTCTATTGTAAGTTCTATTTTTTGTTTCTGTTTCTGTAATCCTAACATAGATGCTTCATCATCAGTTATATTCTTCGCTTTCATCATCGCAAGAATAGAATGTTCTTTTCCAGTTATTTCGTGGCGTTGGGTTCTTGGTTTCGGTTTATCATTTAAATATTGATGAGTATGACCTTTTGAATTTAATAAATTTATAAACGCACACATAAAATAGTTTTCGCTATTTTGTCGTTCTGTATCATTATGAATGAGAATATCTATAAGATTTGATATTTCTACTCCGTGATATTTCATTCTCATTTCATCATAACGAAATAAGATTTCATTCACTTTATAATTCATTTTTTCAGGCATTAAACATAATACTTCATCTTTCTCAAAATAACGAACTCGGTTCAACATTTGAGAAAATGCTCTATAAGATGTAGAATCGCTTTCTAATATTCCATAACATCTATAAAAGTATTTTCGTATAGTGAAATCAACTCCGCTTTCTACTGCTGGACTATAAACTAATAAATCGCATTTATTCCATTCCTCATTCACATTCATAAGGATTGCTTTATTTCGTTCTATACTATTATGAATAATAACTTTGTATTTTCCCTCATACATTTCTTTTAATCGGTTCGTATCACTCAAAGTCATACTCGCAACAACTATTTTTCTTCCTTGCGATAAATCACTATCTATCGCTTCGTAAAGGGTTTTTATTGTATGAGTGAATACAAAATGCTTTTTATTCGGTTTATAATCATTCATATAGAATTTATACGAAGGACATAAATCACTGACGAAATCATAACTTCTATCACTCATATCCCCATCTAACGCAAGTATTTTCGGTGCTTTATTTATTAATCGCACTAAATAATTGTGTATAGAATATTGGTCTAAATTCTTGAATGATAAGTGATTCAAAGTTCCTTCTATCTCATCTAAAACGATTAAATCGTATTTCGGCATTCCATCTTCTTGTGTGAATAGATTATAACCTCCCAAAACTCCAAGTTTTTTAATACTATCAAGTTGAATGATGAGTTTATTCGCTTCAAGTATATTCGCATCTTCATCTAAATAACTTATAAAACCGAATTTCTCTCTCAACTCCAAGATTAAACTATGAGCGAGTGATTGCCGATAAGTTATGAATAGAACTCGGTTGAAACCATACTTTTCTATCAGTTTTTTAAAAGCATAACTTTTTCCAGTTCCATAAGCACTGCGAATTCCCAAACATTTGTAGTTTTTATACCAGTCATTAAATATCATATCATTCGTATTATCATCAGGATATATATATTGGAGATTGAAATGGATTAAATCATTTTCCCATTTTCCTTTATATAAATATTGTAAGCAGGTTTTATATTTTTCAAAATTAAGACGTCCGCATTTAATTAAAACCATATTCTCATCAAAATTTAAATTATATTCTCCATTTCCATAAAACATAGGACGTGTTTTATTTTTGTATTTTTCAGGACTTTTCTTTTTCTTATATTCTCCCCCACATTTATAATCTGCGACAAGTTTGCTGTATTTATCAAACAATTTATAACTTTCTTCGCTATTATTCAAATGTCGTATCATATAAGCAGTATCTCGCCAACCTTGATAATTTTCCATAAATTTCACTTCATAAAGAAGTTCCAAAATAGTTTTTATAACTTTTAAATCAAATTTTTCAACTTCCAAGTTCGGTCTAATAACTATTTCTTCTTTTGTAGTTTTCTTCTTTTTTAATATTACATTTTTCACATCTTTTTTCTCTTTCATTGCGATTAAATCCAAACACCAATCAATCGCATATTGAGGCATATCATTCAATCCAGTATTCTTTATCAGGGTATAATGATATTCTTCTCCAGTATCTCGGTGAGTATAAGTCGGCACATAATAAAGCAAATTCGTATTTATATCGGCGATTCCACATTGTTTTTGTCTCGGCACAACTTCCTCTTTCTTGAAATAGAAATGGAATCCTTTTCTCGTTTGGACTACAAATCCGCAATCCGCTTTTAATCGTTCTAATATTCGGCAATTGTCAGGGTCATCAACATCTATCGCAGATAATCCGCTCGGTTTTAATACAACTGCTATTCCGTTTGGTTTTATACTTCCGCTCCACTTTGTTTCTACAAAACTACTTTTATTACTTTTGGTTATAGTATTCCAACCAGCAGGAAAATTACTTTTCTCTTTTTTTATATCTCCATTCTCGTCAGTAAAACCTCTTAAATTCACTGGAAAACTTACAAAGTTCTTAAAATTTGCTAAATCGGTTTGATTCATTCGGCTAATATTAATATAGATATATATTATAATTTTAAATCAATTTTTTTATTAATTTAAATTAATATTTTAATTAATTTAAAATATATTATTTAAATGATTTAGAGAGATTTTTATCTTATATAATAATATAAGAGAAAATGGAAGAATTCGGTCAAGAAGTTTTAAAGTGTTTGGAACGCAAGTTTCCCCTAAATGATTATAGTGTAGATGAACTTGGTATTTTTAAGAACCCTCTTAAACTACCACATCAACCTTTTTCTATACATAGATTAGAAAATATCCAGCGACTAAAAACGGATATTCCTATCTCCTACCAAAAACTGAATGGGAAATATTGGAATACGACTTCTCCTAAAGGTAGAGATAATATAGAGAAGTGGCGGAAATATATGTGCGAGAAGGGAGAATACAAAGGTGATACATATGTTCCTAATGGTGATTTCGTAATGGCGATGTTATTATTGGATTATCAGTTTAAAATAAGTGAGAAGAAATTTCCTCAACTCACTTTCAGTGCTTCTTATCGTAATGTTATGAAATATACTTGTCAGTGTGGTCTTCCATTCACAAAAGCAAGTGAGGTTCAACATAAGAAGAGTCGTCATCATAAAACCCTTATTAATAAACAAATAAAGGAGGCGGAAAAACCCCTCTCTACGTAATTTAATTTTTAAAAATATATTCAGTATATATAAAATGAAACTTCTTGAACTTTTTAAAGGAACTGGAAGTGTAGGAAAAGTTGCGATTCCAAAAGGATATGAAGTATTAAGTTTAGATTTTGATAAGAAGTTTCAACCTGATATTCACACTGATATTTTAAATTGGGATTATAAAAAGTATCATACCGATACTGGTTATATTCCTGATTTTATTTGGGGGTCTCCACCTTGTCAAACCTTTTCTCCCTGTGTATATCGCTTAAAAGAACGCAATACGAAAACTGCCGAACCAGTTAGTGAGAGGGCAAAAGTCGGCACTCAAATCCTTCATAAACTTTTGGAGATTATAGAGTTTTTTAAAACTTTAAATCCAAACCTTTTATTCTGTATAGAAAACCCTGTAGGTATGATGAGAAGGGATAATAAGATGTTGGAACTCCACAGGGAATCAACTTACTATAACTTATATGGTGATATAAAACTAAAACCTACGGATTTTTGGAGTAATTTTAAAACTAATATAATCCCTTGTAAGAATAATAGGAAGAAGTGTAAGGATTATACTTTAGTTCAAAACTTATCCAAGATGAAGGATAAGTATGCGATTCCACCAACACTTATAGAACAGATACTTACGAGTGCCGACCAGATAAAAAATATCTAAATTATTTCTAACTATTTCTATTATTGCTACGCAATTGGATATGATGTTGTTTTTTTCTTATAGAATATTCTAAACATCATATCCAAATATATTTTTTATGAATGAAATTAGATATTTTTTATCATACGTTTTTAATGTATTTTGCTTTTTTTTTTAGAAGGATTTTTTTCATTTTTCAAAATGACAATATATGAGGATTATGTATATAATATATGAGGATTATGCGAGTTTTAAAGCATTTGGATTAGGATAAGGGATTCCAGCGAGAAGGCATTGTTTTTTATTAAAAGGGATTCCTGCCTCTTTATTCAACTTCCAAGTGCGGTCGTATGTGATTTTTTTAGCATATTGCTCTGGAGTATATTTTTTAGTCCAAGAAGGTTCTTCGCCTTCAGGACGAGCAATTCCTCCCTTTCTGCTTTTCCAACCCCAATTAGTATTCTTTTTAAAATCGGCAGTAGTATTAAACTTTTTTTCTTTTGGAAGTTCTTCACCAGTGAGTTTAAAGATTTCTGCTTCTTTCTCTCTACGAAAATTATTAATATCATTTCGTATTTGAGCGATTTGAGCTTCTAAATCATTCATCTCTTCTTGGCGTTGTTCTTCATATTGTCTAATATCATCTTTTAAAAGATTCACTTTTCCAGCATTTTTTGCTTTTTTTCGTTCCATTATTTCTCGTAATAATCTATCATCTTCATCTTCAAGGGGGTCTTCAAGGGGGTCTCCCCCTTCAAAATCCCGACCACAAGCGGAATTGTCTTCTTCACTTACTATACTTACCGCTTCATCAAGTTTTTCGTCTTCGCTTTCGCTTTCTTCTTTTTTCGCTTCCGCCAAGAGTTTTGCGATATAATCTTCCTTCACAGGTTCAGGTTCAGGTTCAGGTTCAGGTTCAGGAATTACAACTTTCGGCACTTCCAAAACAATCTTTTTGGGTTTAGTATTTGCCTTGAGTTTTAATTTCATCGTAGGTTTCTTTTTTATAGTCATCGTTTCAACCAATGATTCTATATTTTCCATTCCTACTATCCATTTATAACCCTTACTTGCTCCAGTTTGATTTTCGTTATTAATAGTTGATTCCATTTCGTTTATTTGTTGGGAGTATGCGGATTATATAAAACCAAAAATGCGTTTCAATTTTTTGCGTAATTGTTAAGGATTATATGAGATTTTGCTTTTCACTTTGGGAACTTTATTGTTTGCTTTATTGTTGCTTTGGAATAATATCATCTAATATCTAATTTAAAATCTATTTCAATTTTTTTTTCGCTCTCATATAAATCCATAATATTTTTCAAATTCACATACAGAAAAATATTTTTCAAAATAAAATTCAAAAAAAATTTTAATTATTTTTCTGTATGTAAATTAATAAATATATGGATTTAAAAAAAAATTGAAATAGATTTTTTATTTATTATTAGATGATATTATACAAATAAATAAGAATGTCAAACACAACGCCTATCATAGAAGCAATTGGACGGAATACGGATATGCCTTCTCACTTTTATAAAAATGGGAAGAAGCCTCAAACAATTATAGTTGATGGAATAGAGGTTATATGTAATAGCACAAACGGACAAAATTTCACAAGATTAAATTTAAAAGAATTGGAACGAAGCGCTACGAAGGTTTTATCCAAAGATAAACAACGAGAAGGAATGCTTAAACGACTTGAAGAACGCAAAGCGAAGAAACTTTTATCAAATAACTAAAAATGGATATGATGTTTATACTTTTATATATAATAACTTACAACATCATATCCAAAAAACTCGTAGGGATTACTTCTTCCCTTTTTTTATATGTTTCATATCCTTCATTTCACTTAAGTTTTTAATACTATTAAGTTTAAACTCTTTATCAGTTACTCGGTGAGTATTAAGTTGATTCAAAAACTCCATTCGGTCTTCAAGAGTTAAATCAAGAGTTAAACCATTATAATGTAAAATTGGTTTCTTATCAATAGGACGGAGGTCTAATGCTTTCTTAAAACCAACAGGAAGACCATACATCGCATCTTCTGCTTCACCACTACCTCGCATTTCATTCATATTACTTCTTACACTAAATCTACTATTTTTATTACTTTTTCGTCCAAACCCTAATTCTTCATCAGTTCCAAAAAAATCACTTGGATATTCTGCGTCTGTTCCTGAAAAGTCAGTCTCACTTTGGACTGGGTCTTTGTTTCTTCCTCTTGGTGTAGGTATGCGTTCTGTTGCTCTAACACCTTCTACCAAATAAGTATAAATATCATTCATATCTGCTCTATTTTTCTTTATTCTCGCAAAAATACTTCCTTTCTTTTTCTTATCTATACTTTCTTTCACTTTTGGTAGGTCATCAATAGCACGTCTTAATTGTGCTTCACTTAAACTATCAATATATCGTTTTAATTCTACATCACTTTGCGGACGCTCTCGCCTTTCTTTTGTTGGTGTTCTTTTTGGTGGAGGCATATTATAATGGTCTTCTAAAGTTTTTCTTTCTCTATCTAATTTTAATATTTGGTCTGCGTAATGAGCTGCTTCTTGTTGAGAACTCGCATCTCTCATTCGTTGTTGTAATAATCTATAATGGTCGTCTATATGTTTTAATGCTTCTCTATATTGGTCTTCTGCTGACATCATTTGTGATTCTATTTCAGGCTCATCTTCTAATGGTTCAAACCGAGATTGTCTATTTTCATCTCGTAATTGTTCTCTATAATTTTGGACTTCATCATCTGCTTCCCTTTCTGCTTCTACATTCCATTCTGCTCTATCACCCATAATATTATGATAATCTCGTAATTGAGTTTCATAATGAGGTTTCCAATCAAAAGATGTAGGTTGAAAAAATGGATTATTAATAGGTGCTTCTTGTCTATCTACCAACATCTGTCGGCGACCTAATACTTCATCAGTATTTCCTGATAAAGAAATATAATCTCTCGCTTCTAAAAGATTATATAAAGCATTTAAATTTTTCGCTTGTGGGTGATTACTATTCATCGCCATATTTGCTAATTGTTCTATTTTTGGAGTAATCTCATCAAATTTATTTTCTAATGTTGCTAAATCTCTTTGATTTAATGGATGTCTTGATGCGTATCTATCTAAAAAAGCAATAAGTTTATCGTATGTAGTTGTGAGGTCAATAATTTTATTCTCATCTCCAGTAATCATTTCATCAATAATTTTATTCAATTCAATAAAATATTCATCAATTTTAAAAGCGACTTGCCGTTCTAATTTATTCGGCGGAGCATAACTTTCGTCCATAAGACGAACTTGTTGAAATTCTCGTTTTAATGCTTCATTATAATATTTCACATCTTCATCTAAAATTTCTCGTATTTGTTTATCTCGCAATGACATTATATTATATAATCATATAATATTATATTTTTCTTAATAAAATCCTTTATACTTTTAAACAATAAAAGGAACTAATGGAGCAACAAATTCCGCCCCTTTTTTAATACCACTCCAAAGGTCATTATACCAATGACCTCCACTAATACCTTTTCCTTTTGTTTTTGCTTCTTTAATAAATCGTTTTGCTTCCGCTGCCTTACAACCATTTTTCGCCATTACTTCTTTAATGATTTCCGCCATCTTCGGCATCTTACCATAACCAGTAATATTTTTAGAAGATGGATAATCTTTTCCAGTTCCACTAATAGTAGAACTTTTCATTAGTTGTTTCAACATACCGCCTTTTTTGCGACCTTGTCCTTGCGGTTTTCTTGGAATTGGTTTCACTAAACCTTTTGGTGCTTCCTGTGTGAATTTAGGTTTTGATTCTTCTTCTTTTGTTTTTGGTGCTTCTTCTTCTGCTTTTCGTTTGGAAGCACCGCCATCAATCTTACGAGGACGACCTCGTTTTTTTCCGCCTGATACACCATCAGCAATCAACGGAGTTTTAGACCAAGTCGCAGGATTAGAACCGATTTTCTTTTTAGGTGTATAAGTAGCAGGATTAGAACCTAATTTTGCTTTTCCTTTTTTCACTGCTTTGCGTTGAACGAAAATATCTTGCGGAGTAATAATAGGGTCATCACTTGGAAATCCAGCACCGAGCGTAGCACCCTCCCATTTATGACCTGTAGATTTATTATATTTTTGCGGAAATTCAGTTGAAGCACCGCCTTTCACTTTTCCAAGACTTAATGGTTTAGTATCAGGCATAACATCTTCAATAGGAGATACATTACTGGTTTTTTCAGTCAATGCGAATTCTCCTTTTGGAGCGAATAAAGCACAACCTGTTTTCTTGCCTTTTTTCTTACCAAGACCAGTAATCTTACCTCTATTCACAGGGTCATTAGCAGGACCGCCCATTACTGAACCGCCTGATACACCCTTACCCTTTTTTTTATAAGAAGCCTTACATTCGGCAGACCTTAAAGCATCTCTATATTTCATATTTTTGGATTTAGCAAATGCTTTCACGTGTTCTATCCAAGCGGATGCTTTTCGCTTTCCACCACTAACTCCCATACCAATAGGACCTGATGTAGAACCATTATTTTTCATAACTGCTCTTGTCATAGGAGAAGCAAAAGGGTCTATATCTAAACTCATATTTTCGCCCTTGCCTTTATATTTTTTATAAAGGTCATAACCTTCCTTACCATATTTAATCACATCGGCAGGATTTATTTTGCTTGCTACATTTTTAATACCTTTCCAAGCATCATCAAAAAAACCTTCGCCTTGTAGATTACCACTCATAATTTCATTTTCTGTTCCTACACCTTCTTCATCTTCGCTTTCACTTGTTTCACTATCACTAAATTCTTTTTTATAAAATTCAGCATTACTTTTTTTATCTTCAAAAGGAGGCACAAAGAAAAGACGACGAGGACCTGATAATCTCCTCGCATCTTCGCCCATTCCTAAATGATTAAATGTTCGCCCCATAGCACCGCCACTTCCTTCTAAATTACGATGAGTAATCCCACCTTCATAATTGGAAGGATTCACACTTAAAGATGTCGGTTCAATAACAGAACCATCTCGGTCAGGGAATGAAACTCGTCCCTGACCGAATACTCCTCGTCCATTATACATTTGATTAGAATAGGCGTGGAGATTCGCATAAGTATTGTCGGTATTTATTCGGTTGTTCGCAATCATACGATTATAGGGTGTGTCATACGGCATTCTTCTTTATAATATACATTTATATAAAAATTTTATGAAAAAAGTTTTATATAAAATTTAAATTTATTCAGTTACATTTAATAGAACTGAAATAAATTGATTATTAGTAGTAATTTCTATAGGATTTGATGGAGGTTGAACTTGCTGTATTACATTTGATGCGGCAAAAAAAGCAAAATTAGTAGGTTGTCCTGATAATAATGATATATTTATTTCATCACTGCTTGCTATAATAGCACTAAAATTATAAGTTTTATAATAATTTGTTGCTGTAGTAGCTGAATCTAAATATATAGTATCTAAAGTTGTTAAATAAATAGTATCATAAAGTGGATTAGCATTATAAGGTGATGGACCTATCGCTAAACATACTCCAAGATTAAAAAAATAAGGAAAAACACTATCTATGGTAGGATTAAAAATAAAAGATATAGAACCTGTCATTGTTAAAAAACCCTTTTGTATTGTTGATGGTGTGATTGTATTTGTTATAGAACCATTAATTAGATATATATTGGAATTTGTTATATCTGCTACACTATAAATATCAGTTAATAAATCATAACTTTTTATTATCGTTACGGAGCCTGTATTTTGAATTGGTGATAAAAAATTATACAAATCATTTTTAATTGTAGATGTATTCCATACTAAATCAAAACCTGAACCATCAATACCATTAAATGTTAAAACAGCACCTGATGCCCCTGTTCCACCGACTTGTAAAGCAAGTGTAGAACCTGATGCTCCTGTTAATACTATTGGTGCTTGAACGTTAGTAAATCCAGTAGGACCAGTAGCACCATTAGTTCCATCATTACCAGTAGGACCAGTCGCTCCATTAGTTCCATCATTACCAGTAGGACCAGTCGCTCCATTAGTTCCATCATTACCAGTAGGACCAGTCGCTCCATTAGTTCCATCA